>ENA-UOOR01003167-UOOR01003167.1-fermentation-metagenome-genome-assembly--contig:-NODE-3167-length-15081-cov-9.003594_pt1 | contig 15081 bp, 11 predicted proteins | sample MGYA00245780_ERZ724029 | MGnify/ENA primary metagenome ERZ724029 (study PRJEB28704, sample SAMN03018315) | fermentation metagenome | biome: anthropogenic terrestrial biome; feature: soil; material... | reverse complement strand
TTAAAATGTCAATTATAAATGATGAGCCAACATGAAATTCTGCCATTACTTTATAAGCTTTTCTTCTTGCTTCTTGAAACCTGCTGTTATTTAGATTGAATTTTTCTATTTCATTTTCTTTGTTGCTGAATGCTTTGGAAACCCTGATACCGGATATGCTGTTTTCAATGGTCGCATTTACTTCACCTATGGTAATCCTTGTTTCCATAAATGCATCTTCCATCTTGATTCTAAGCTTCATTGCAACTATTAACAAAAGAGGAACAATTGAAAATACAATAAGTGAAAGTGGCAGGTTGATTGTGCTTAACATTATAAATGAGCCTATAAGCATAATCAAAGATATGAATAAATCTTCAGGTCCGTGATGAGCAAGCTCAGAGACATCCATTAAATCATTGATAATTCGGGATGACAAGCTTCCAGTTTTATTTTCATCAAAAAATACAAAGGGCAGGTCCTGCAGATGATCAAATATGTCTTTCCTCATATTAGCCTGCATTTTTACACCCATAATATGACCGTAATATGTAATATAATAATTAAGTCCAAATTTAAGAATGTATATGAGTCCTAAAACAACAAGCCATGTAATCATAAGCTGAAACTCTTGATTTGGTACATAGATATTTATAATGTTTCTCGTTATCATAGGATAAAACAAATCACATACAGCCACTGCAAAAGCACAAATCATGTCGGTAATAAATATTTTTTTTACCGGCTTGTAATATGATATAAATTTTTTAAGCATTCTTTACTCCTGTCGGTTTTTCAATTTTTTATATATTAATGCTGTTGCTACAAATAAAACAATGGATAATAAATCCTGAATTACAAATAATGTGAATCCTAATCTCTTAAAATAGCTAAAAAAAGCAGTAAAAAATAAAGCAGTTATCATTGTAGATTTTGCAACTTTGTGGGGAACGAACTTGAAAATACTTTTAAATACTTTTTCGACACTTGCATTGTGCATTATGATTGCCAAAATCACTGCAGAAGCTGCATAACCCGGGCTTTCCTGCATTAATTGGCAACCTTGAGAATATACAAAAATACCTATTGCCAATATAAAGTGGTAAAAAAATTTGTGCTCTCGCATTCGTTTTCGCTGTTCTTGACGTATTTCGTACATTATTTCACCTCGATTTCTCTTTAGTTAATAATATCATTTCTTGTCGATATTTTCAACGAACATTTTTGGGACATTCCTCTATTGACATTTAATTAAAAGTATGGTAAACATGAAAAGGGAAAAGGGACATATAAAATATTTTCGCATGAATAATTGAAAGGAATTGCCCCTTTTCGATGGAATCTCCGATAATAATATATTTTTCAAGGATATAACAGATACGAAAGATTTGATTATAAAGATTTGAAAACGGGTATATTATTATTGGATTTCAGTAAAAGATATTCTAATGAAATTTTATTAACTGAAAGGAAAAGAAAACAATGAAGAAAATTTTTGCAATGCTTTTAATTGTTATGCTGATTTCAGCATGCACAGCTCAAGAAAACACACCTGAAATAGCAGATGTTAAGACTGAACTTACCATGGGATACACTACAGAGCCTGAAGGTCTTGACCCTCACAGAACTGCTGCAGCTTCCACATTTACTGTAACTAACAATATATACGATACTTTGGTAGGTGTCACACCGGAGTGGACGACTGAGCCCCGACTTGCAAAGGAATGGGTTATTTCCGATGACGGAATGGAAATTACATTCATATTAAGAGATGATGTATATTTTCATAACGGAAGACAGATGACAGCTAAAGATGTGGAGTACTCCTTCAACAGACTGAAGGATGCTGAAAGTCCCAGGGCAAGAGATTATGAAAATATAGTAAAAATCGAAGTTTTGAATGACTATGAAATAAAATTTACAACTGCATCATTGGATGTAGAGCTTTTAAAGAGCTTTGTTTATCCATGGGCAGCCGTTGTTCCTGAAGAAGAAGCTGCAAATTTAAAAACTAAGCCTGTGGGAACAGGAGCATTTACTTTGGAAGAATGGGTTCCTCAGCAATATTTGACCTTGCAGAGAAATGATAATTATTACGGAGATGAAATAAAATTAGAAACGGTAAAGATGGTTTTAATACCTGATGCTACAAGCATGATGGCAGGCTTCCAGGTGGGAGATCTTGATATTATTCCATTAACCGGAGATCAAGTAACGATGGTTGAAGGAAATGAGGATTATAAAGTAATTTCTGAGCCTATGAATGCTGTTCAAATTATGTCTCTTAACACAAACAACGAATATCTTTCTAATGAAAAAGTAAGACAGGCAATGGCAATGGCTATAAATAAAGATGAGGTTATTGAAGCATCCATGTTTGGATATGGCGCAAAAATCGGCTCACATTTGCCGCCTACATCACCGGATTATTATGACACAAATAATATTATAGAGTATAATCCTGAGAAGGCTAAGGAGCTTTTGAAGGAAGCAGGGTATGAAAACGGATTTGAAATCGATATGTCACTTCCCAAGAATTATCAGCTGCATGTGGATGCAGGGCAGGTAATTGCTGATCAATTGGGTAAAATAGGCATAGATGTGAACATTCAGCTTATTGAATGGGGAACATGGCTAAGTGAAGTATATGGTGCCAAGAACTTTGATTCCACTGTTGTGGGGCATACGGGAAGGCTTGATTCATATGCATTTCTTGCAAGATATAAATCAAACAGCAATGATTATATCAGCTTAACTACCGGAGAAGTTGATGAATTATTGGAAAATGCACTTCAAGAATTGGATGAAAATAAAAGAAAAGAAATTTTCAAAGAAATACAGTTAATTTTAGCAAATAAGCTTCCTGCAATTTATCTGCAGACTCCGCACACAATGTTGGTGCTGCAGAAAAATGTAGAAGGAATGGAAATATTCCCAATAGACTTTTATGATTTTAAGGAAGTGTATTTTACTGAATAACAGCTTAGACTATCCTTCTGAGGTGCTTTATGTTGGGTTACGTTTTAGATAGATTTAAAAGTTCAATAGTTGTATTATTTGTAGTGTCGGTTATTACGTTTTTTGTATTAATGATAATACCCGGAAATCCGGCACAGCTAATATTGGGAACAGATGCAACTCCTGAGGCAATTTCGGAGCTGCATGTTGCTATGGGACTTGACAGACCGCTGTATCAGCAATATTTAAGCTGGCTTTTAGATCTGTTGAAACTTGATATGGGCAGGTCCTACGTCTACGGGGAATCAGTTACTGTCTTAATAGCAAGAAGCATTCCCGTTACTTTTTCAATATCAATTTTTGCTATGATTTTGGCAGTTTTTATAGCATTCCTTTTTGGAATGATCTCGGCAATCAAAAAAAACAGTATAGCAGATTATTTTTCAAGAAGCATTATGCAGCTTGGTGCAGCCATCCCTTCCTTCTGGATAGGGATGGTTTTTATTGTTTATTTTGGGGTGAAGCTTAAAATATTGCCGGTTTCAGGTTTCGTTCCATTTGAAGAAAACTTTTTTAAATTCATAAAAAGTATTTTATTGCCGTCAATTGTTTTGGCAATCGGTGAAGTTGGAACACTTTTAAGAATTATAAGAAGCTCCATGCTCGATTCTCTTAAACAGGATTATATGGACATGGCAAGAGTGAAAGGACTTAGTGCAGGTAAAATATATATAAAATATGCCTTAAGGGGTGCATTGACTGCCCCCTTGACAATAATAGGAATGCAGTTTGCCAAGCTTGCAGGAGGAACTGTTGTGGTTGAAACTATATTTGCTCTCCCGGGACTTGGAAGATTAGTTCTTACTGCTGTTGAACACAGGGATATTGTACTTTTGCAGGGACTTGTAATGTTTATTACATCAACGGTAATAATTATTACATTATTTGTTGATATATCGGTAATGTTTTTAAATCCAAGGATAAAGAAATTTAAACAGGGGGAGCTATGAAAAATAATGTAAGCTTGATTTTAGGAATCATATTAGTATTGATTATTATAGTTGTTTGGGCATTATCATTTATTTATATGCCTTATCCTCCAAATGAAATGAATATTCCAAACAAGTTTTTGAAACCAAGTATTGACTCAGAGCATATTCTAGGGACAGATAATTTCGGCAGGGATATATTGAGCCGCATAATGTACGGCTCAAGGAATGTATTGTTGGTTGCAATAGGCTCTGTTACATTGGGTACCCTGCTCGGAATATTTTTGGGAGCTGTCGCTGCTATGAAACGCTTTGCGGATACAATAATTATGCGTATTATGGACGGGCTTATGGCTTTTCCGGGAATACTTCTTGCAATGATGTTAGTAACTGTTTTGAAAAGAGGAATTCAAGGCTCCATAATAGCCATTAGTATTTTTATGGTGCCTGTATTTTCAAGGCTTGTATATTCAATGATACAAGATACTGAGACCCTTTTATATATAAAAGCTGCAAAAAGCTACGGAAGCTCAAGAAGACAAATATTTTTCAGACATTACATACCTGCAATGCTGCCAAGATTAATAACGCAGTTTAGTTCAGCCATAGGCTCAGCAGTTATGATTGAAACATCCCTTTCTTTTTTGGGACTTGGAATTCAGCCTCCATTTGCCAGCTGGGGCTTGATGCTCAGTGAATCAAGACAGTTTTTTTTAGGTTATCCATACTTAGCGGTTGCACCCGGGATTGCAATAATAATTACCGTGTTAGGATTCAACCTTATTGGAGACGGACTGAACGATATTCTTATTAACAGGGGGAATTCCAATGAATGAAACTGTTGTACTTAAAGCTCTTCATATAAAGGCCGGTGAAAATACATTAGTAAATAATGCTTCTCTGGTTATTGAAGAAGGAGAAATTTTCGGACTGGTTGGCGAATCAGGCTCCGGAAAAACTCTTACAGCCAAAGCAATTATCAATTTGCTTCCTAAAGGGTTAAGCTATTCGGCTGATGAAATAATTACTGCGGGGAAAAATATGCTCACTGCTTCAACGGAAGAAAAAAAAGAGCATATAGGAAGAAATATTGGATATATTCCTCAAAATACGGTATTTTATCTGCATCCTATGATTAAAATAAAAAATCAAATTGGAGACGGATATATTCATCATATGCATAAAACCAGGACAGAAGCATTGGAAAAAGCAGAAGCTTTGTTATATAAGGTTGGATTTAAACATCCTAAAATAGTGCTGAATTATTATCCATGGCAATTAAGCGGAGGAATGCGCCAAAGATGCAATATTGCCATGGCTCTGATGAATGACCCTATGCTTATAATTGCAGATGAGCCGACAACAGCTTTGGACAGTACTGTTCAACGGCAGGTTATGGACTTATTCAGAACAATAAATGAAGAGATGAAACTGTCGATACTTTTGATTTCTCATGACTTAGGATTGGTAAAGCATTACAGCCACAGCTTAGCGGTAATGTATGCCGGTCAGATTGTTGAATCAGGATATACAAATACTGTTTTTAGCAATCCAAAGCACCCGTATACACAGCTTCTGATTAAAATTATCCCTTCATTGAAGATAAAGAAGAATGAACCATTAGTTGAGATACCGGGCTTTGTGCCGGAAAAGGGAAGAGATATCAAAGGATGTGTGTTTTTCAACAGATGTTCTAAAGCTGTGGATATATGCAAGGATATGGTTGCAGAACTTGCAGATGATGAGCAGGACCATTATTACAGATGTAATTTAGAATAATGCATATAACCATAATGCAGTAAGCTCCGCCGGAAAAACCATTGTTATAAATGTAATTTGGAATAGAGGACAAAATGAAGAAAAATGTTGTAATATCCGCAGTGAATATCAGAAAAGAATATGTAACAAAAAAACATTTTTTTACAGGCAAAATAAAAGAAAAATATGTTGCCGTAAAAGGTGCCGCCTTTGACATAGAAGAAGGAAAAACTGTTGGGATTGTAGGAGAGTCAGGAAGCGGAAAATCTACTATAGGTGAAATAGCGGGAGGGCTTCAACAACCTACATATGGAAGTGTCCTTTATTTTGGCAGAAACATTAAGGAATTATCAGAGGAAGAATACCAAGACTATAGAAAAAGTGTGCAATTCATCTTTCAAGATTCCAAAGGCTCCATGGACCCTAATTATAAAATTTTCGATATTTTATCTATGCCCTTAATAACAACTAATATTGCAAAGAATAAGAATGAAGCTGAAAAACTTATTGATGAAATGCTTTTAAGAGTAGGTCTTGATTTAAGCATAAAAAATAAATATCCTGCCGAAGTAAGCGGAGGACAGTGTCAGAGAGCGGCAATAGCAAGAGCATTGCTTGTTAACCCTAAATTGATAATCTGTGATGAACCTGTTTCCGCCTTAGATTTATCCATACAGGCGCAGATACTGAATTTACTCAGAGAGCTTCAAAGGGAGCTGAATATTTCATATATATTTATATCTCACGATATTGGAGTGGTAAATTATATGTCTGATACAATATTAGTGATGCAAAACGGAAACATTGTTGAAAGAGGAGAAGCAAAAGAAGTTCTATTGCATCCAAAAGAAAAATACACAAAAACCCTCATAGAAAGCGCGTTTATGTGACAAGGGGTTGGTGTCATCTTATTATGAATAACCCGTTTTTAAATGTGGTGTAGAACGATGACAAAAATATATGTGTTTCAAACCAGTTTAGGAAGGTTATGTAATGGAAATCACACTAAAAGAAAATGAAAGAATAGAAGAGCTGCAGTGCAAAGGTTTAAAAATAATTCAAAACAAAAAATGGTTTTGTTTTGGTATGGATGCTGTTCTTTTGACAAATTACTGCGATATAAAAAATAATTCCAAAATTGTAGATTTAGGCACCGGCACCGGAATAATACCCATATTGTTAAGCGGCAAAAGAAATTATTCCAAGGCTTACGGGCTGGAAATTCAGCCTGAAGTTGCAGAAATGGCTGAAAGAAGCGTAAAACTAAATGCTCTCCAGGAAAAAATAAAGATTTTAAATGTTGATTTGAAAGATGCTTTGCAATACTTGGATACTGATTCTTTTGATGCTGTAATTTCAAATCCTCCCTATAAACTTAATAACAGCGGAATAATTAATCCTGATGATAAAAAGGCAATTTCAAGACATGAAATCAAATGCACCTTGGAGGATGTTATATCAACAGCATCACAATTGTTAAAACAATATGGAAGATTTTATATGGTTCATCGTCCTGACAGATTGGCGGATATAATTTGTCTTCTGAGAAAGTATCGATTAGAGCCAAAACAAATTCGCTTTGTTCATCCAAAAGTTAAAGCAAAACCAAATATGGTTTTAATTCGTGCATCTAAAAATGGCAATCCTGAATTAAAATTTGACCCTCCACTTTATATTTATGATGATGAAGGGAATTATACAGGGGATGTCCATGAGATATATGGGTTGGAGAATAGTTAACTATATTCTTGTAATTATTATTAATAGCCATCACCACGAGGGCTAAGCCCTCGTTATTGCTATGAATAAGCTATGTGTCATTCTGAGAGCTTTAGCTCGAAGAATCTCATCTTTTAAAACCTGAGATTCTTCGTTACACTCAGAATGACAAGTTGTCATCCTGAGCGATTGATAAGGACCTCATTGCTTTTTAATTCTGATTTTATCAATTGGAAGCACAGCAGGACCTTCCAAAATATTTCCTTTTATATCAAACCGAGAGCCATGACAAGGGCAATCCCATGATTTTTCGGCTTCATTAAATGAAAGTGCACATTTCAAGTGTGAGCAGACAGGATTAATGCAAAAATATTCTCCTGCTTCATTCTTATATACTCCAACCTTCTTACCGTCATAGTCAACTATTTTCCCTTCGCCGGGCTTAACATCCGCAAATTCTTCCAAATCTTCTTCTAATCTGTTTAAAAATCCTAAGGCAATACTCTTTACCGAAGACACAAATTCTTTTGATGATTGTATGGGAGTAAATCTCGAAGGATTAAAAACACCCGAATAATCATCCTCAATGCAAAGTATTTTGTTTTTTAAAATTAATGCGGCTGCTGCAGAATGGGACATTCCCCATTTTTTAAATCCGGTTGCTACATATAAATTATCTATGCTGTCTGAATATCTTCCTATGAATGGAATTTTATCGTAGGTCATGCAGTCCTGGGTAGACCATTTTGAAACTATTTCCGGATTTTTAAAACTACTGTTTAAAAATCTTTCCAATTCATTATATGATTCATTTTCATCATCCTTTTCACCGGAGCGATGATTACCTCCTGCTAAAATCAGAAGAGCTTCCTTGTCCGAAAACTGGTATCTCATGGAATGAACAGGGTCTTTAATATTGATATACATTCCTTCGAAGGGCTGTTCATTAGTTCTTGCGGCAATAACATATGCTTTCTCCTGATAAAGCCTTAAAAAATAAAGACCAAAGCTGTTGTCAAAGGGATAATGGGATGCAGCAATTACCTTATCTGCATGAATTGTTCCTCTTTCAGTTTCTACGTCTACATGCTCATCGTGGGGAATTATGTTTAATGCTCTGACATTTTCATATATTTGACAATTGCTCTCAATTAAAATATTGTAAAGACTATATAAATATTTTAAAGGATTGAACTGACCTTGAGTTTTTACACCTATTGCACCGTAAGCTTTATTTGGCAGAGGAACCGTATCTGTATAAAAACCATTTATACCTAATTTTTCATAGGCTTTTAATTCTTTTTTTAAATCATCAACTTCATCCATTGAGGACGCATAAACATATGCAGTCTGTTCTTTGTAGTCACATTGAATGTTGTTTTCATCAATAATTTTTTTAATTAATTTTATTCCTTCTTCATTGGCTTTTAAATATTGCTTTGCTTCTTCCATACTAAAGTTGTTTATTAAATTGTCATAAATCAAATCGTGCTGTATAGTAATTTTTGCTGTAGTGTAGCCTGTTACACCGTATCCCGAATTTGTGGCTTCAATAATTCCTATGTTAAACCCGCAGTCTTTTAATAAGTATGCGGTAGTCAGTCCTGTAATTCCGGCTCCTATTATTAATATATCAAATTTTTTATTTTCCAACTCCACATTTCCCATAGCGGGAGTTTTTATATTTTCAGCTGTATCGTGCCAGTATGAATGTCTCGGATATTCCATTTACTACCTCTTTTCGTATTATTTTTGTTAATATGCGTAATGTTTATTGTTTCATAAATATTTCAATTTATTCCTTGACTTTGTTCATATTTTCATATATCATAATACAGAATAAAAATAATATTAAAAACGGTGATTGGAACAGTAATTGCAGTAGGATTCAAAGAGATATAATTGAGTGGTGAGAGATTATAAATCTGAATGCAACGAAGATCATCCAGGAGTTTAATTTCTGAAACTGCCCCTAGTAAGAAATTACGTACAAATGCGTTAAATTTTCGAGTGACATATGTAATATGTAATTTGGGTGGTACCGCGAAATTCGTCCCATGTCGTTAGGCATGGGACTTAATTATTTAGGAGGAGAAAATGAAATTATTCAAAGATATATCAAAAGCTGATTATAAAAACAATGAGCATGAAGTATCAAAATACTGGGAAGAAATAGACTTATTGGAGAAGAGCATCGAAACAAGAAAAGACAAACCATCGTTTGTTTTTTATGAAGGCCCCCCAACAGCCAACGGGAGACCGGGAATACATCATGTTATTTCAAGAACATTGAAAGACTCTGTCTGCAGATACAAAACCATGCAAGGTTTTAAGGTTAAAAGAAAGGCAGGGTGGGATACACACGGACTTCCTGTTGAAATTGAGGTTGAAAAACAATTAGGTTTGAGCACTAAACAGGAAATTGAAGAATACGGAATTGCTGAATTTAATAAAAAATGCCGTGAATCAGTATTCACCTATGAAGCATTATGGCGTGAAATGACTGAGCGTATGGCCTTTTTAATAGACATGGATAACCCCTATGTCACCCTTGAAAATGATTATATTGAATCTGAATGGTGGATATTGGATAAAGTTTTCAAGGAAGGCTTAATATATGAAGGACATAAAATTCTTCCATATTGTCCAAGGTGCGGAACAGGTCTTGCTTCTCATGAGGTAGCCCAAGGCTATGAAGAAATTAAAACTGTAACTGCTTATGCCAAATTTAAGAAAAAAGATGAAGATGCATACTTTATTGCATGGACAACAACACCGTGGACTTTACTATCCAATGTTACCTTGACGGTGCATCCGGATGTTGACTATGTTAAAATAAGAACTAAAGATAAAGAAGATGTAAAAGGTGAAACGTACATTCTTGCAAAAAGTTTGGTAGACCGGGTAATAAACGAAGAATACGAAGTTTTAGAAGGAAAAAAAGGTAGGGAATTAGAGTTTGTTGAATACGAGCAGCTTTTACCTTACGTTGAAGTTCCTGCAGGGAAAAAAGCATTCTATGTAACTTTAGCAGAGTATGTTACTGTTGAAGACGGTACAGGTATTGTTCACACTGCACCTGCTTTTGGTGAAGATGACTACAACACCGGAGTAAAATACAATCTGCCTGTTTTAAATCCTGTTGATGATTCTGGAAGATTCAGGGGCACACCTTGGTCAGAGATGTTTGTAATGGATGCTGACCAGCCAATATTAAAATGGTTGAAGGAAAACGGGAAGTTATATAAAAAAGAACCGTTTCTTCACAATTATCCGCACTGCTGGAGATGTCATACACCACTCTTGTACTATGCAAGGCCAAGCTGGTACATTCAAATGACAAAACTCAAGGACCTGCTTGTTTCAAACAACAACACTGTTAATTGGTATCCGGATTATGTGGGAGAAAAGCGTTTTGGAAACTGGCTGGAAAATGTTAATGACTGGGCTATTTCGAGAAGCCGTTATTGGGGTACACCTCTTCCAATTTGGAGATGTGAATGCGGTCATACCGAAAGTATTGGTTCAAGAAGAGAATTGGCGGAAAAAGCAGTAGAAAAGATTGATGAAAAAACAATAGAGCTGCATAGACCATATGTGGATGAAGTCCACATTGTTTGTCCTGAATGCGGAAAGAACATGACAAGAGTAAAAGATGTTATTGACTGCTGGTTTGATTCAGGCTCAATGCCTTTTGCACAGTGGCACTATCCATTTGAAAATAAAGAAAGATTTGATGAGTTATTCCCGGCTGATTTTATTAATGAAGGTATTGACCAGACCAGAGGATGGTTCTATTCATTAATTGCCGTATCAACCCTTGTTATGGGAAAGTCACCATATAAAAATGTATTGGTAAACGACTTGGTTCTTGATAAATACGGAAAGAAAATGTCAAAATCAAGAGGAAATACGGTGGAGCCCATGGAATTATTCGATAAGTACGGCGTCGATGCATTAAGATGGTATCTTCTGTACGTATCACCTGTATGGACACCCACTCGTTTTGACGAAGACGGCTTAAAGGAAATACTGAGCAAATTTATAGGAACGATTAAAAATGTATATGCCTTCTTTGCTTTATATGCAAATACGGATTCAATCAAACCTCAGGATTTCTTTGTTGAATACAAGGAACGTCCTGAACTGGACAGATGGATTGTATCAAAATATAACAACTTAGTTAAATATGTGACAGGAAGCATGGATGTTTATGACCATAACAAGTCTGTAAGAGCAATTCAGAATTTTGTTAACGATGAGCTGTCCAATTGGTACATCAGACGTTCAAGAAGAAGATTCTGGGAGACAGAGCTTACTGAAGACAAAAAAGCGGTTTATAACACCACATATGAAATATTAGTTGGTATTTCTCAACTGATAGCTCCATTTGCTCCTTATTTGTCAGAAGAGATTTACAGAAATTTAACAGGTGAAGCATCAGTCCATTTAAGCTATTATCCTAAGGCAAATGAGGACTTAATAGATGAAAATATTGAAAAGAGAATGGATTTGGTAAAAGATATAGTCAGCTTAGGCAGAGCATCCAGAGAAAATGCTAAAATAAAGGTAAGACAGCCTATTCAAAAAATTCATATTGACGGAAAATACCAGGAATTAATTGATGATTTGGTTCCGTTAATCAAGGAAGAATTAAACGTTAAGGAAGTTGTTTTTGAGCATGACTTAAATGAATTTATGGATTTCTCCTTGAAACCTAACTTTAAGATTGCAGGCCCCATGCTTGGAAGCAATGTAAAGGCATTTGCCGGCCTCCTATCAAATGCAGATGCACTTGGTATAATCACAACAGTTCAGTCAGGCGAAAAATATGAATTGGATGTTAACGGTCAAATCGTTGAGCTTGACGACCAATTGCTGGATATTAGAATTTCAGCAAAGGAAGGTTATGATGTTGCAACCGGAAACAATCTGTTTACAATAATTGATACTAATCTTTCGAAAGAATTGTTGAATGAGGGATATGCCCGCGAATTTATATCCAAGGTGCAGCAAATGAGGAAGAATAACGGATATGAGATGATGGACAGAATAAGAATATTCTACTCAAGCTCACCTGAAATTGATAAGGCTGTAAATGATTTTGAAGATTTTATCAAAGAAGAAACACTTTCAGATTTAATTTCCGTATCAAAGGAAGAAGGTATGGAAGTTCAAAACCTGAACGGTATTGATACGGGAATGAAATTAGAAAAAATAAATTGAAATTGCAACCCAAAAAGCTCTTTTTATCATCCTGAGCAAGACTACGGGATCTCATCCATGGCAGGGGACATATCTATATAGGTATGCCCCTAATTTTTATGCTATCTTCTATTGGAAAAAGCCGACAAAATAAAAACATTGTTATTTTTTTAATTTTATAGTATAATGGATAAACAGAATAATAATAACCGGAGGGTAGAGCTATGAAAAATACTATGGTGATAATCGGACTATTGGTTTTAATAATCCTTATTTCAGCAGCCTGCCTTGCCCCTCAGGAAGTGCCTATGATTAATATTGATGAAAGTATTAAAATGTATGTAGTTGCTGACCCTCATTATATGTCGGAAAAATTAACGGAAAACAGCGAAACATTTGTCAGCTATTTGGATACTCTCGATAGAATGATGAAGTATACCGGTGTTTTTCTTGATATTATAGAAGATGATGTTAAAAAGAACCAGCCTGATATTGTTGTTTTTCCGGGAGATTTAACAAATAACGGCTCCAAGGTTAATCATTTGGAATTAGAAAAGCGTTTACAAAGGATAAAAGCAGCAGGTGCAAAGGTATACGTAGTTCCCGGAAATCATGATATTAATAATGAAAAGGCATTATTATTCAAGGATAACAATATTTATAAAACAGAAAGCATAACTAAGGATGAGTTTACAAAAATATATGGTGATTATGGATATGATGAAGCGATACTAAAAGATGAAAACACACTTAGTTACTTAGTCAAGCCTTATCAGAATTTGTGGTTGTTGATGCTTGATACAACAAAGGATTATCCGGAACCGGGCGGTTATATAAACAGAGATACATTAAACTGGATTACACAATGTTCGGATATGGCAAAGGAAGAAAATGCCGAAATGGTAGTTGTAATGCACCACAATTTACTTGACCACAGTGAAATTATATGGGAAGACTATACAGTGGACAACAATACAAGCGTAATTAATACATTCCATGAATGCGATATACAGCTTGTGCTGTCAGGACATATACATATTCAGGATGTTAAAACACATACGTCCGCAGTAACAGGCAATACAATATATGATATTGCTACAAGCAGCCTTCCTGTATTTACTCATCAGTACGGGCAATTGACATATTCGCCTTCAAGAGGCTATGATTATGAAACTATTAAGATGAATGTGGAAAAGTATGCTTTGGAAAATAATATTGAAGATGAAAATTTACTTTCATTTAACGAATATGCCGAGAAGTTTTTTGTTGAAAATTTATGCGGAACACATAAAGATAGTATAGGGTTGCTGGACATTCCTGACGAATATAAAGAGGAAGTATTCAGAACGGTAACCGAAATGAATAAAAAATACTTCTCAGGATACAGAAATGAGGCATTAAAGCAGCTTATAGAAACTAAAGGGTTTAAAATTGTTGAACAATTAGATGAATGCTTCATACAAGAATACATAATGGGAATGATTAAAGATCAAAATGCAGACAACAACAAATTACATATTCCCAAAAACTAAATATGCATGATTTTTATTAGTTCTTTAATAAGAGCAACATCTATTTGACCTGGTGCTGACTGTGCTTTATGAGAAGCATATGTCATACATGAGCCAAACAATTCACAAGATATTCTTGAAATGATTCCAAGAGGTCCCATAGAAATGGCTATGAATGGGCCTTTTTTTTCTTTCTTCAATTTAAGGGCTGCTGAAAAAAGTGTCAGAACATCTTCTTCTGAATTGGGCATTACCGCGATTTTCGCAATATCTCCGCAACCCATCATCTTATTAACCCTTAAGATTATTTCTTCTTCCGGAGGAGTTTTGAAAAAATCATGGTTGGACAATATGGTTACTACATTATTTTTCCTTGCTAATTTAACCGTATTATTTACATCTTCAGCTTGAGAGAAAAATTCAATATCAATAAGCTCAACCAGCTTGCTTTCAATTACACTGTTGTTTAGTTTAAAGTAATAGTCTGCATCTATATAAGAAACTCCGCCTTCCTTTTTTGTCCGCAATGTAAACAGAAGAGGTTTATCATAAACCTTCCTGATTTTTTCAAGCAGTTCTGTTACCTTTAATTGGTCTTGGATAAATTCAAAATAATCGGCTCTAATCTCAACTAAATCCATGGGAGCATTGTTTAGTTCGTTAAATTTACCAAGGATTTCATTCTCTGTTACGCCGGTTACCGGTACACAAATCTTCGGCATACCATTCATATTTAAATCTTTAATTTGATTATACTGCAATTAAATTCTCCATATCTTTCATAATTGTTATTCATTTTATCATAAGTGCAAGCCGACATCGGCTGATTCAAACCGATATAATGAATATATAAGAGCAAAGAACCAAGTCTTCGATTCATTGATTGTATTCATTATACAATAATAATAGCAGAAAGACAACAATGAAAACATTGTCCCAAAAAATGTTGGAATTGCAATATT
>ENA-UOOR01003164-UOOR01003164.1-fermentation-metagenome-genome-assembly--contig:-NODE-3164-length-15103-cov-5.287613_pt1 | contig 15103 bp, 14 predicted proteins | sample MGYA00245780_ERZ724029 | MGnify/ENA primary metagenome ERZ724029 (study PRJEB28704, sample SAMN03018315) | fermentation metagenome | biome: anthropogenic terrestrial biome; feature: soil; material... | reverse complement strand
ATGGATTGAGTCAATTTAGACAGTAGCGTTACAAAAATGCTTGACCATTACAATCCAAGCTGAATTCCAAGCTGAATGCGGTCTTTACTAATGATATTCATTTCAATATTTTTAAATTTCATCAATCTATTTATAAAAACGGACTTACTCATCTAATTTTTCTCCTATCCATATTATAATGATATAAATTTATATTTAATTTTTCAATTAGAAATATATACTACTAAAAATTATTAAATTGAGTTGACTTTTGAGATAATTGGTTTTATGAAATATGATGTGCATTGTACGGGATACTTAATTGTACATCATTTCCGTATAATTGTACATCTGTATTTTCAGTATTTCTCCCACTGAATTGTATCAACCAACACATTTGGCTTCTGAAACACTTCAAAAACGACTTTACCATTTTCAAACATCCTGGGCTTAATGTAATATGAGCTTTCAGCCACTGCTGCCTCTTTATACTTGTCAAACAATTTCGGGATGAGGAAATCAAAATCGACTTCTCTGTCCAGTTCATCAAGAACGCAACATAACCACAGCGTATATTTGATTTTTATAATCATGTTCTCCTTCATGCATCCACCCTCTTTAGAAAAAACAATCCATTCTTTGCTTTATATAACAATTGCCAGATACATATTGTATCTGGCAATTGTTATATAAAGCAAAACAAAGGGTAAAACGATTTATTATCATGGTAATTGGTTTTATCAATTCTCTTTAGGTTCAAAGTTTATTAAGTCATTGGACTCACCCCCCACCTATATTGTTTTTTGTACAATTAATAAACGCATTAAAACATCTACATCTGATAAACAAACGTTATGACTGAACACGCCATTTTCTCACTTGACTTGTCGCGGAGTTTTTTACGAGTTATAGTTATCTATAACCAATCATAAATATCACGACAGCTGAGTATAATCTAGTTTTTATTTCATTAAACGCTTATCAAAAAAGTCTTTTGAATTTTACGATTCACAAAATACTTTTTTGATTACGATACTTAACAACCCATTGAACTCACCCTTTCTTAACTATTATAAATAAAATATGGCGGAGAAAATGGGATTTGAACCCATGATTCTTTAATAAAGAATAACAGTTTTCAAAACTGTCTCCATAAACCACTCGGACATCTCTCCATTTGTTTAACTTGTAATTTTTCTAAAACAATCAAGCTTTTGTATTTTTATTATAGCATGTAATAAATAAATGTCAACGCTTAAAAATAAATATACTCAATATAAACTTTTAATTTTTTATTAACAGCTTAATGTTTACCTATATTATATCTTAATTTTTTCGACTTTTAAAAAATATTTTTTGTATGATATCATTTCGATAATCATTTCGATTGTATTTTTATTCTTAAATTAATTGCATTTGTAAAAGAATAATCTGTTATATTCAAAGATACTTCCTCTTTATTTTTTAAATTAACAGCATATCGAATTGTTTGTGTGTTACCAGGTTCAATAACAATTTGTCGATTAATTTCTGAATTTACAGATACAATAGCTGGTGTCAAAACCTGATTTCCTTGTTTTGCCGATAAAATAACAGCTTTATAAAATTGAATCGGATTTTTCCCTTCATTTTGCGCTTGCAATGTAATAATTCCAATTGGATGTTTAGCAGAACTTTCGCCTTGTAACTTAATAGACAAGACTTTTAAATTCAGTCCTCCGATTTTACCTGTCTGTGTATATGCTGTTCTTGGAGATAAGACACGTTCTGTCGTTACTTGAGATTCTGGTCTGCTAACTGTTGCTGCGTCCACAGTAGGCTTATTCATCCTAACAGCCAGCCCAACCAACCCTGCTATAAGAAGGCCGCTAAGGACAATTCCTCCACATACAAGCAATCTCTTTTTCTTCTCTTTATTCATTGGCAAAGCACTTTTCTTCATTGAAAAACACCACCTTTAAAAGGTTTTTGAAACCATGCCGTCACAAATGCTAAAAGTTCTTTATCTGTTAACAAAGTCTTCTTTTCTACAAATTGATTATGAGCCTTTTGCAGACAATCATCAACCAGTTTATCAATTATCTCAAAATAGGCAATATGTCTTTCTTCATCAAAGGTTATAAAACGATTCAAACAATCAATCATTGTTTCAGGAGGTATTATAAATTTTTTAGAGTTTTTTGAATCAAAAGACTTAAATGATGCAGCATCTATAATAACCGACACTAACTTTTCGTAAAAACGTTGAGTATCTGAATTGCTAAAACCGTTTCCCTCTTCAACAAATTGTTCCCAATTACATAAAGCATGAATGGCCTTTTCCAGCCATTTATAATTTTCAGGTTTTGCTAACACTTTCGGAATACCATGAAAATCATAAATCTGTTTTTGAATTGTTAAATCTTCTTTATCTGAAAAGGCAGACGGCATTGAAGCTGAAATCTTTTCACCTGCTATATCGGGTGATAGTCTCAGTTGAGAATGGTCTTGTTCAGCCCCAGTCTTTGATACCTTAAACTGAGAACTTTTTCTCTGTAAACTAGAACCTTCAGTTTTGTTTTCCACAGTTTGCATATGGTGGGGATTCGATTTTTCCGAATTAATAGCAATGCTGTTATTAGAAGAACTGTTAATAGGAATTCTGTTAATAGTATTAATGTCTGGTTTTTCGGTATCCGGTTTTTCGGTATCCGGTTTTTCGGTATCCGAAAAATTAGTACACGGCTTTTGAACTATAAACAAGTTATCAACAGACTTTTCAACATTTGATGAGTTATCAACAGACTTTTCAACATTCTGATTATTTTTCATCAAATTCTCCGTGTCCGAAAAATTAGCACACGTTTTTTCCGTGTCTGGTTTTTTTGAATTTTCCAAGATGAATGTCCGATATTTTTGTGCTTCACTACTGTTTGGATATGCGTTGATGTAAATGTCATGTACTTGAAATCGGCCGTTTGCAATACGCTGGAATAAGGATATGTAATTTGTGGCTATCAGTTCGTTCATGTATTTTTGATAGGATGCATTCGAAATTTTAAGGTGATGCCGAATAACAGAACGAGAAGGGCAAACATAGTCTCCTGCTCCAGCAAAAGAACAGAAATAAGCATACAGTGCTTTTGCTTTCACAGACAATCGTTTATCAAGGAAGACCGTGCGTGGAAGCATTCCGTATCCGTATTTTTGAATCGTTTGGGAGAATCTTACCATAGGCTTGTCTGACTGTTTGTTATCTTTTTCTGTTATGTAAGTCTGCAGTTTTTTTGGATTGTTTGAAATTGTATAAATAGCTTTGGAAAATATGTGTTTTTCATCATAAATTTGCTTTACTTTTAAATAGTCACTGTCAATCAGTAATTTCCGATGCTTATAATAGGTATCCTTGTTAATTTGTAAAATGTGTAAAATATAATCTCGTGAAATATGAGCTTGTCCTTGGCCAGATGTGCAGATGCAAAAAAAAGCATAAATAGCCTTGGCTGTAATCGGTAAATCCGTATCTGTCATTGCAAATTTCGGAATAATACCGTAGCCACGGCTATTTACACCTTCTGTGCGTATAATTGCCGACATATCTGACGATTTTTCTTTATTCTGTTTGAACTTTTTTGCAGACATAGATTCTAAGGTCCTTTCTATGCTTTTTAGGAAAATCTATGCCGAATTATTTCAAATAACTCTGAACTTGTTCAAAAGAATATTACGACAAGCTTGGGGTTGACATTTTCCACATACTCAATATCATACACGTTTCATGTCAATTTTGCAAGAGATATTTGCCAATTAGGCATGAATATTTATACTGTAACATACATTTATGTAAATGTATGTTACAGTAATCTGTAGATTCCTGATATGTAGAGAAGTCTTATATCAAATACTCGACATAAATTTATAGCAATTGAAAATAATTTATTTATTTTCATTATAGCATACATTAACATATAATAATAGCGTGAAAAAAAGATAAAATAAATATTGATTAGCAATTTTGATTATTTTATAGTAAAGCGTGAAATTGCTTTTTTGATATTTATCAAAGACATTACAATATTAAAATATATTTTTTTCAAATAAAGCGTACAATAACTTTTTTAGGAAAAAATTAAGTTGATTTTTTTATTGAATACGGCTATAATCTGTAGTAACTAATAGAATCTAAAAATATAAAAGGAGGTTGTCGCAGATTCTCTGCGAATAAAAAACATGAAAAAAAGCGGAAGTACACATTATACAATTCGAGAGTTGCAAAACATGTACGTAAGACAAGAACTGCTTGGTACTTGTAGATACCAAAGACCATATGAATGGACAAAAAGGCAACTGGCAGAATTGCAGTTGTCATATATCGGAGGATATGATGTCAATAGATTAGTTGCAAATAAAAAGCAGAAAGATGGCAATCCAGTATTCTATCTGTTGGATGGTAAAAATCGATTCCTTTCAACGATGTTATACACAATCGATAAATCGAAACCGATTCGTTTACCTCATGGTTCGCATATCCATGTCGGAGATTTAACTTTTAATGAATTTGATTCTGCATTTAATGACATCTCAGATAAAATGGAAGCGAAGGAAATTAAAGAGCAGGATATCCTTGTCGATAAAAATGGAGATACTTCTTCATATACCGAAAAAGATGTTTTAGAAACCCTAAAGCAGGGTGAAAATGATAATGAGAATATGATTCGGGAAAATTGTTATCTAAATTTATCTGGATTCTCATTTGCAAATTTACCAAAAATCTTTCAGGAAAAAATTCTAAATACATCTATTGAAATTCAATACTATGATAATTTATTACCCTGGCAGGAAAAAGAAATTGTAGCAAAGAACAATAACGGTTCCAGCTTAACCTCTGCAGACAGAACTAAAATTAATTCAATCAGTACAGATGTTTTAAATGCGTTGTCTCAGCACACAATTTTTCAGAATAAAGAAAAAATGGGCCTAAAAGTTGTTACACAGATTTGTACTGTTCTGTTCTTCGAAAAACCAGAACTGTCCCAACGTTATATGGATAAGGCTTTAGCAAACAGAAAAATAACGAATGAGGAAATGGATATGATTTCTCATTTGTTAGATGTAGCAGAAGATATCTATTCACATTTGATAGATATCGGAGCAAAACAACAGGCAAGGAATATTATTAAACAGATTCATTTGGTGTCTATTATGCCTTTACTTAAAGAAGTTGATGAGCAAGACGTAGATACCAACCAGAAAATGAAACTGCTATATGGGTGGGCTGCTTATTTCTTCGCTGGAAATAAAAAAGCAGCATCTATTTCAGATGATTACAATCAGGCAGCACTGCGCAATACATCTCGTGAAGTAGCTGTATCAACAAGAATCAACTGTGTAAAAAAATCATTTACCAATTTTGTTGAACAGCAGAAATAGTTAAAAAATATACTTTCAATTCTTTATTTGAGAAATATGGCGATAGACTTTCGCCATATTTCTTTTTTTTGTGTAAAAAAACAAAAAACTTGAACATATAGAAATTTCTAAGATACAATAAAAATATAAAGTTAAAAAAATAAAGAATATGAAAGAGGATAAGAATATGATAGAAGAAAATAGAGCCAATATGCTAAAAAAATCAGTCCCTCAAACAGTCCCCCAAACAAATATAAGAAGTATTGCTATATCCAAATTACTTCCTTATCAAAATCAAATTCTAGACACTAATCCAAATGAAATGGCAGATAAATGGAAAAACATTTCTTCTGCCGTAAAAACAATAAAAGATATTCAAATATATTCTCACAAAAATAACAAAAATAGAAAGAGAATTCAAAGTATTGTTTTCCCAAGCACTTTGAGATATATTGCAGCATATGAATTCTCAAATGTAAAAATGTACTGTGAGGAAGTATTTATACCTGATTCTGTAGAAGAAGTTGGCGCATATTCCTTTGAAAATGATGGAACAATTAATCGCTTTAGTCTTTCCAGTAATACACTGTTTTCATATACAGCGTTTAATCATACCCAAGTAAAAGAGGTCATTTTTAGAACTGTTTCTAATCAAGAACAAAATTTACAGGTTTTTTGGGCAAATGAACTTCTATTGATACATAATCCAAATGTACAATTTATTTTACCTATGCAGCTAAAAAAACACATAGCAAAAAAAAGATATCAAAATATTGCTTTTTATTAAAAAGTCGAGAGACAAATTGCCTCTCTTTTTTTTATATCTAAAATATAAACTATAATAAAAAAGAGAATTTCAAAATTAAAATTCTCAATAATAAATATAAAAAGGAGATACATATGATTAACTTGGTGATTGAAGAAGGGCGGTTAACAGCAGACCCTGTTTTAAGCTATTCTCCAAATGGAAATCCTTTTTGTCATTTTAAAATTGCAGTTTCTGGATATGCGAAAAATGGAACAACAACTAATTTTTTATGTATTACAGCGTGGAAAGGGACTGCTGTTTTTCTGTGTAATAATTTCAAGAAAGGTCAACTTGTTCAAATCTTGGGAAGTCTAAAACAAAGTTATAGAAAAACGTCAGAATCAGATAATGAACAAAAATATTTCCTTGATATTGTTGCAAAAAAGATTTCTTTTGCTCCAACTAACAATCCACATTCGAAAAATACTGAAGAAAAATCTTCTTCTCCTGCAATTCAAAATGCTTCCCCAACTCCTGATACTATTTCTCCTTCAGAAGATAAGACAACTTCAACAATTCCAACAACAGCTGCTGCTGAAGAGCCAAAGACAACCGAGGAGCAGAATTCAGAACCAAAAACCGATAATTCAGCAAATTCTGATATTGATTCATTGTTTAATAGTTTACCGGATAATAATTTTCCAGAAGGTGATTTTATGGACGATATTCTTTAAAAGTAAGCAGACATTTGAATCCAAATGTCTGCTTACTTTTTGTACAATTTTATATGAGTAAAAAATATCAAAAATAGGTTTAAAAACCCAAAATATTAGATATAAAATAAAAATCATATTAGATATAAACATATATAATACAAAATATAAAGTTTAAAAAATAGTTATTTGGAGGTCAACATGTATCAAACTTTAACTCTTCCTTTGTATCTTATGAAAAATGGTATGAAATTTCAATTTGGCAATTATACATATACCAAATTGGGGGAAGAAAAGAATCGTGTTCTAGCGATTCTTTCTCGGCCAATTGTTGGATTCCAATATACAGATGAACTGACATTGGAAAAGCTATTCTTACCTTGTATTCCGGATGCAAGATATCTATTACATCAGCTGGGAAATCTGCCAGAACAGATTACTTACGTTTCATCGTTATCAATGGAACAGTATTATCAGTATTATCAGTATGTGTCGCACAGCGATACTTCGTGGTGGTTAGGAAATCCTCCACATAATAAAACCGCATATGCTGTGATTCCTTCATTTGGGGTATCACAGGTAGCAATTCATGAAGAAAGAGGAATAAGACCAGTATTAGCGTTCAATCCGAATTTTCCATGTGAATAGTTTTTTCACACCGATAAAAATTAATTTTCGGTGTGTTTTTTTATTTTTTTAAAAAGCATATAATTAAAATAAAGAATAAATTATTATATATAATGTTAAAAAAGAAAAAAACAGAAATCAACTAATTCAAATAAAAGTATTTCTGTTTCAAAGATAGAAAGGATATTCCCAATATGAAAAGAATTGTTCGTTTACAAAACTATGGAACAATGAATAGCTTGCAAAAAATGCCCCAATTTACAAGAACCAGTTCTACCCATCCATGTGTTTATATTATTCCATTAGGTGGAATTGGAGAATTTAAAAATAATTTGACAGTAATACAATATAAAAACCACATATTACTTATTGATTGTGGAAGTGGAATGTTTACAGATAAATATCGATATCCTGCAATCAGCTATTTAAAAGATAAACACATCGTAGGATTACTTTTAACACATGGACATGACGACCATATTGGAGGAATTCAGTATTTGTGTCAAACATTGAATCAGGAATTCCCTATTTTTGGAACAAAGTTTACGTTAACAAGATTTGATGAAAGAACATCGCATCAGTTCTCCACACAGTATGTTCAAGTCTCTCCACGTGAAAGGATTCCTATTGCCGAATTTTTTGTTACACCAATTATGGTGGAGCATTCAATTCCAGATTCTGTAGCATATCACATTGAAACACCAGAAGGAACTATTTTTCATACAGGGGATTTTCATTTTTTAAAAGAATATTTAAGTAACCCACCACAAAATTTTGATATCCCATTTTTAAAACGACTGTATCAAAAGACTCCTCCTATATTGATGCTGTGTGATTCAACTAATGCAGAGAATTTAATATGCGGACATACTAATCGAGAACTATATACAGCTCTGGAATCTATTTTTCGAAATAATCCGTCAAAGAGATTGTTCTTTTGCATATTCTCATCAAATATTGAAAGAATCAAAATGCTAATTAAGCTTAGTAAAAAATACAACCGAGAAATATGTGTTGGAGGAACATCTCTTAATACAGCCATTCAATACTCTCAAAAAATAGGATATCTTCCCAAAATTGAGACACAGGATATAGATGGACTTAATTATTATGAAAAATCCAAAGAAATTTGTTTAATTACAGGAAGTCAAGGAGAGACATCCTCTATGCTGCCACGATTACTTAACGGTTTTGGGGCCAATTCCTTTGATAAAAATGATGTAATTATTTTTTCTGCATCTGTTATACCAGGCAATGAAATATGTGTTAATAAACTTATTAATGAATTGGTTATTACAGGAGCTGAATACATAGATAATAAAAAACAGCTTACACATATTTCAGGACATACCAATGCTCCAGATTTACAAGCATATATTCAATTTATTCATCCCAAATATTTTATCCCAATACATGGAGAAATGAGACAAATATATGCGAATCGTAAACTAGCAATTGCTGCAGGGGTTCCGGAAGACCACATTTTTATTCCCACAAATTCGCAAGCTTATCGGTTAATGAACAACACTGTCACAGTAGGTAACAAAGTCATAAATGATAATGTTCGATAATGGTTATGCGAAACGAATTAGTTTCTTATGATTTTTTCAATTTTTTTCCATGCATTATTGAAAACAAAGTGTTAGCAGGATGACTGCAGATATCCATATTGATTTGAATAACAACATCTTTTGATAATTTTAATACTAGACAGCAACATACAGATAAATAACAGGATAAATAATAGAAACCTGTTACTTATCTGTTTTTTTTAGAATTAGTCAAAACTTCAATAGCATAGAAAAAAACATATAATATAAATATAAAAATAGCAATAATAAACTTTAATTTCACATTGCAGAACAAAAATACCCAATTATTGGGGTATTGCTATTTTTGGATATGCAATAATAAATGAGGTGATAAAAATAAAACAGGAGCAGATATCTGAAGACCAACCAGTTTTAACAGACAAAAAGGAATCTTTTTTGTCTGCTTTTGAGTCTGGCAGAATGAAAGATGAAGAAGTGGAGGAATTATACTCGTTTCTGGAGAAAAAGAACCTAGTTCCAGAAGACCAAGAACTTTTGAAGGATAATGACGAAGAGAAAAAAAATACAACTTCTCAAAAAACAAATGAAAATACTCTGCCTAATACACCAAAAGCTCCTAAAATGAAATTAAAAAAAACGTCGAAAGATGGTACGACTCCATATTTATATAACTGGAATGGAGAAATGAACAGGATTGGTTATATACAATACTATAAGCATCTTGGCCTATTGACAAAAGAACAAGAACGTGAATTACTCATTCGTATTAAAAAATACGACGATGAAAAAGCACAAGATATTCTTATCGAGCACAACCAGCTTTTAGTTTGCAAATATGCATATCGCAAACTAAAAAAAAGCCCTGGGGTTTTGACATTTATGGACTTAGTGCAAGAGGGAAATATAGGTATGATGTGGGCAATAAAAAAATTTGACCTATCATGCGGCTGTAGATTTACAACGTATGCAGTTCCATGGATTCTTCAGCATATGGAACGGGCAGTCGAAGACCAATGTAGAACTATCAGAGTTCCAACTCATGTTTATAATAAATTAGCAAGAATTGAAAAATTTAAAACACAATATTCACATCAATACCATAAGCAGCCAACAGACGAAGAAATTTCAAACGAATTAAAATATCCAGTCAAAAAAATTAAAATGCTTTATAAATCAGTAAAACCAATTTCTTCTCTTGATGAACATCCAAAACAAATAACAAATGATAAGACTACAGATTTAGGGTCTACTATTCAAGATAGAAGAAACTATTTTGAAGAATTTGAAAAAAAACAGTGTAAATTAAATATTCCGCTTTTGTTGAATACGCTTCCAACCAGACAATGTGCGCTAATCCAATATCTATATGGATTTGGAAAAGACCATAAAAAACATACCCTTTCCGATGCATCTCAAAAATTTGGACTTACAGAAGCTAGAATACGTCAACTTGAAAGAGATGCATATAAAAAGCTTAAAAATCCAGCACATCGACAAATTTGGAATAAATTATTTGAATAACTTTGAAAAGTAAAAAATATCAGTATTGAAATAAATTAAAAAAACATTTATAATATAATTATTTGTTAAATGTTTGTTTACATTTTAATAAAAAATTAAAAAGGAGTAAGATATAATGAAAGAATGGAAACAAATGTCAGAACCAAAAATTATCGAGTTGGCAAAAGAGAAAAAAACATCAACTGGACAACAAGCACGAGACTATTTATGCCAGCATCATTATTCTAATATTGTTGCTGCAGCCCGCAAATTTTATCACGAACATAAATGTTACAGCTTTGAATTAAAAGATATCATTAACGAAGGAATTATTGGTTTTTTACAGGCTATCGAAAGATATGATGCTTCAAAGGGAACTTCACTTAAAACTTATGCTTATTTTTATATCTTTAAAGCGATGCAAGATGCTTTTTTGAAAAATGATTCGACAGTTCGAAAACCATTATTCCGCAACAAAAAAGCAACGAATAAAAAACCATATTTAACACAAAAAAATATTTTTTCTCTTGAAAATATATCCCCAAATAATATTCCCAGCAGAGAACCTTATTGTGCTCAGTTAGATAATATTGTTGAAGCCAAAGATGTCTCCGAAAAGATAGAAAAATTATTGAAAAAGCTTAATCCTTTGCAAGAGACATTAATTCGAAAAAAATATGGAATAGGGTGTTTACCGGAAACTATCTCAAAGATACAACAGGAATTACATATTAACAGTAAACAATTTCGACAGCAGCATCAGGCAGCATTAAAATATATGGAAACCACAACCTTATATGAAAACATGATTGCGGTATAATGGCAACGATTATATATAAAACAAAAAAAAGGTTGGCTGAATATTACAATGAGAAAAGACAAAAAAAGAATAAACAGAAAAACATTCATTGCAGCCTTAGTTATTTTGGCTTCTATAATTTGTGGAATTTTTATTTATTTTTACAAAGTGAATAGACCAATTCCGAAGGATACATATGCAATTAAAATCAATTCGGTAGTTTATCAGATGCCTATCCCCTATTCTGATATATCTGACACAGTAAAAATTAAGCTTGCTGCTGCAAATAAGAAAATTACTGTTAAGAAAATGACTTACAGCAACGAACTTCAGGCTTCTTACAACGGTTTACCTTGTACCGTCAAAGTATCTAATGAATCCAACAAAGATGAACGTATCCAACAAAGCAAGATTTTCTTCTTTGACTTCCCTGATTTGCAAAAAGCGACGAAAAAACAAAAACAATCATTTATTCTCCCTTGTAATATATCTCTCGCATCGAGTCAAAAGCAAATTGAAACAGCTTATGGAAAGCCAAAACAGAAATATTCCATTCAGAAAACCAATTATGAAACTTTTCGTATTTCAAAGAATATTAACGCTACGTTTGGATTCTTTGAAAAAAATCATCAAATTATTTCTCTTAAATACGAACCCTTGTCCAATTAAAAAGAAATAGCAGAGACATAAAAACATCTCTGCTATTTCTTTTTAATATGCAGACAAAAAACATCAGAAATAAGAAAATGCAATAAAAATGCAATTTATCAATTTTTATTGCAGAAGAAAAATCGAACAAAATATAAGCAGGAAAACTCTTTACGAAATTTTCCTGCTGTGTTATAATATGTTTTGGACGAGTTACATAAGGGTAGCCATCGGCCTCTTTCTCAAGATGTTTAAAAGGAAGGAGGTTGATAAAATGGATATATACAAATTTCTGTCAGTCTTATTGGCAGGGTGTAATACCATTTTGAATTTTTTAACCTTCCTGTATAAACGACATGGAAGACATTAAAAAAGACTACCCTCTCTAGCCCAGACAACTCCAGAGGGTAATCATTACCTGAAGAGGTTGACGGCTACGCTGTGTAACTCGTCCTTCACTATCTATAATATACCATACTCATTTCAAATATGCAACAAAAAAGCTTGGAAAATTAAAATTCCAAGCTTTTTTTAGGCTATAAAAAGATTATTACCAATTTGAACCAACATAATTTTTTTGATAATATACAATATCATTACGAATTTTATTTTTTACAGCCATACCTGTTGTTTTATAAATGTCTATTTTATTATTTTTTGTATGCTTTATTTTTCCAGATGCATATTTGCAAGCTTCTTCTGGTGAATTAAATACTTTTTGAACTTCAGTTGTACCATAATCGTTGTCAATCATTATAATATATTTCCCTGCTGTTTTAATAGCATTTTGATAAGCTTCTGTTGTCATGATAAGTCCTTTCTTTTTTATTGTCAAATATCCATCCAATAACAATGAAACAGGAGTACGAAATATCAGTTGTGCGGAAAAGAATATTTCTTGATAAGATTTTGATAGATATCCTGAAAATGTCGGCAGGTTTCTATCAAATATCCCCTTTCTGATTTGTACTTTTTTAAACCTTGGTAATAGTACATTTTTTCTTCATCTAAAACGATAAAAGGCGTAATTTCATTTGCAAGACATTCCTTGAACATAATCATTCTGCCGACTCTTCCATTTCCATCTTGGAAAGGATGAATCTGCTCAAATTGATAATGAAAATCCACAATGTCTTCAAACGTAGGTTTAGAAGTATGATACGCAGTAAGCAATTGCTGCATCTTTTGGGGAACGTCTTCTGGAGCAGCTGTTTCAGTTGTCCCAATTACATTCGCAATAGCTTTGTATTCCCCTACTCTAAACCAACTGGTAGCAGCATCTGTAGTTCCAGATTTCAAAATTTTATGAAATTTCTTAATAAGACTTTCTGAAAGCGGTTCCTGTGCAGAAAGTAACATAAAATCAAATAATGCAAAATGATTTTTTGTCTCCATGATATCATCTACTGGAATCATACCGTTCTGTTCTGCCAGAACCGTATTGGTTTCATAGATATATCGGGTTTGTTCCTGAGATAATCGACTGCCTTCAATGTGATTGCTATTGTATGCAAATAAAATTTGCGTCAAATGATAAAGGCCGTTTTGATATTTTTTTCCTTTTTCAAATAACAGTTGTTCTAAAACTTTCATTTTTAACTTCTCCTTAAACTTTATTTTCCACTTTTGTTTCTATTATAGCATCAGAAATTTAAATTGCATATTCGTTTTTTAAGAAAATGCATCAATGCTTTTCAAGTATAAAAGTATAAGGGTATAAAATACTAAAATAAATTATATATAGAAGTAATAAATTAAAAAGTAATTAAGTTATAAAACTAATATTATAAAATGGAAAAAAATAGTTAATAATATGTTTCAAAATAAAAAACAAAAAGTAAAAACAATAAATTATAATTGACAATTAAACATTTATGTGTTTATATTAAAGCAAGAAATAAAAAATATAATATTCCAAAACATAGGTATCAATACAATAAGACATGACTTCATTGCATTAGTTTCATACCTATTTGGAATATTATATTTCTCAAAAAATTGTTTAATCGTTCATTTGTTATGAACCAAATTGATTTTATTTCATTCTGCCGAATTTAAAAAGTTAGAAGCTTTATAAACAAATTCAGAATGGAATAAAATACCTCTTTTGTATGCCAAATATAGACAAATAGTTTTTTCAGTGCTATACTTTGTTATATGTATAATTCTACTTAATTTTACAAAGCATTTTAGCTACTATCATAAAAAACGATAGGAACAACAGTATTTAAACGAGTCACAAATTGTCTTAGACTTTTAGGTACTTTCCTACTCGAAACTAAATGCCTATTAATTTTTGTTTCCGAAACTCTAGGTCACAGCTCTAGAATTTCGGCGTTTAAGGATAACTTTTTTAGAACAACACTATTATAGTATAGTGAGTGTAAAATGTCAACCCCAAAAGTAAAAAATGTAAAAAGTAAAAGTACAAAAAGTAAAAGTGAAGGAGAATGAATCATGAAAAAAACACTCTTGAAGCGGATGATTGTAATTGCTCTTTGTGCAGCAATGATTATCCCAACAACCGCAATGTCTGCATTTGCGGCAGACGATACGAGCAGTTCCCGTACAGTGACTTCTCAGGAGAGCCAGCTTCCTGAAGTCGTTATGACAGATGTTCAGAAAAAGGATACGGTACTTACGCCAGGTACCGCACAGGATGTGGGAATTGCCATAGGCCAGAAAATCATTGTGACAGTCAATGGAAACACATCCCCTACCCTGACGACAGATACAGATGCCGTACAGATTTTTACGCTCAGCCAATCCAACGGAAAAACGACCTATGAAGTCTTTGCGCGCGGTGTAGTCGGAGCAACTGCCAATGTTTCCCTAAACGGACAGGCTCTTTTGAAAGTGACAAATACGGAACGGCCGTTCTGGTGCGATACTACTATCAATCTGGGGATGCACATCGGTTCCAGTTATGTGTTTCAAATCCAAGGGGAATTGGGGTCCTCAATCGATGCCAATTCTGCGGATTCTTCCACGTTGAGTGTATCCAAGGACGGAAATACAAAAACCATTAACGGAAAGCTGGTCCAGAACTTTCGGGTAACACCAGTTGGTAACTCTGGCAAGACCGTTGGTGTTTATGTTAATTACAATGGTATCGCATATAAGGTGCTTTACATTCAGTCCATGCAAA
>ENA-UOOR01003163-UOOR01003163.1-fermentation-metagenome-genome-assembly--contig:-NODE-3163-length-15109-cov-4.542181_pt1 | contig 15109 bp, 12 predicted proteins | sample MGYA00245780_ERZ724029 | MGnify/ENA primary metagenome ERZ724029 (study PRJEB28704, sample SAMN03018315) | fermentation metagenome | biome: anthropogenic terrestrial biome; feature: soil; material... | reverse complement strand
GTAGTAATAGGGGGATTGTTAAGGGGGAAAAAGGAGGGGGAAGAAAGGGGGACGCTATACAAAGATGACCTGCTGCACGTAGAGGCCATCCCCAATGGGGGAAACGCCGAGTATGGATATCTCACTGTTGTTAGCTCCCGCTCCGTGGGGGACGGCTACGGACACTATGGCTACTGGTTTACAATCGGCACCTATAAATCCATTGCAACCGCGAGAAAGTATGCAGGAAAGAAACTCGCTGATCTCGGACACAATATCCGCTTGACATAGCCGCCCAGGCAGGAAAGAGAAGGCAAAAACAAGCCGGAGGGTAATTCCTCCGGCTTTCTTTCATTCACATTTTCGTTCACATTTTTGGTCTTTATAAAGCGTTTTCGAGTCTTTGAGAATGACGGTCATACCGCTCTTTCTTAGTAGATCAAAAACCCTGTGGCCATTGATAAATCAAGGGATATAGCAAGGAATCCCGCAATCTCAATGACTGCGGGATTCCTTGTGATTTGGCGGAGATGGAGAGATTCGAACTCTCGAAGGGCTTTTGACCCTTACACGATTTCCAATCGTGCGCGCTCGACCAGCTACGCGACATCTCCACGCACTGCACGAACAACATATTTTATTGGCGCCCGTATATAATAAATGATTGTGGGCCCAAAGTCAAGTTCTAATTTACTCTCCCTTGGAAATCCGCGCAGTGCCTGTATTCTTAGCCGATTGCCCGGGCTATAAGACACCGGAGCGCTTCGGCATGATTCTTCTCATCAGAGGCGTGGAGCAGGTATAATTCACGAAGACGTTCCGATTTGGTCGACTCAGCGGCAGCAATGTAGCGCTCGGCGCTTTCCAGCTCGTCGAAATAGGCCATTCTCATGGCGTCAAGCACCCCGCAGACCGCCGGGCATGACGGTTCCGGGATACAACTGTCCCCGGTCAAAAGAAAATACTCGACCTGCAGCGCCTTTCTGTGTCCCCGCTCCTCGGCGGCTATGCATCTGAACGTAGACGCGGCGCGCCCCGTGCACCTGGCCATGGCCAAATAGAACTCCTCGTCCCGCGTTTCATCCGCAATGAAGCACCGAAGCGTTTTTATATCGTTTTCGGTCTTTTGCTGCGCCATGTCGGCTCCTCCGGCAACACGGCTCCAGACCCGGTCAAAATTTTTCAGACCGTTTATAATATCACTATCCATAGCTTGAACCTCTCACTCATAATAGCTCCCGCTATCATTTTATGCCGATCTTGCAATGATGTTGAATCTGTGCGATAATTAAGACCAAAATGAATTTGGAGGCATGGCCATGGCCAGATTTTTCATGGCGGGAACAAACCTGATGGGCGGCACGGCCATATTGAAAGGCAGGGACGCCGAACATATCCAGGTTCTCAGGATCAAACCCGGCGAAAAACTCATTATCAGCGACGGAAAGGGCACGGATTACATGTGCCGCCTGATCCGATCGGAAGACCATGAGGCCGAGGCGGAAATTATCCAGGTCACCCCCTGTAAGGCGGAGCCTTCCGTTTCCGTCACCCTCTTCGCCGGCCTGCCCAAGGGAGAAAAATCGGATCTGATTGTTCAAAAAGGCACGGAGGCCGGCGCTAACGGCATCGTCCTTTTCGACTGTGAGCGCTGCGTGGCAAGGCCTAAGGAAAAATCCCTCGACAATAAGCTCCAGCGATGGGAGAGAATCGCCGAGTCCGCGGCCCAGCAGTCCGGACGCGGAATCATCCCCACCGTACGCTTTATCGGAAACTATGTGGAAATGCTCGACGCCGCGCTGAAGACCGACGCAAAGCTTTTCATGTATGAAGCCGGCGACGGGAGACTTCCCCTAAACCAGGCGATTGAGGCTGCCGGCGAATTTTCCTCCGCCGCTGTCATCACCGGCCCCGAGGGCGGCTTCACGGAGGCGGAGGCGGCAATGGCACGCGGCTGCGGGTTTTCCGTGTGCGCCATGGGCGAGCGCATCCTTCGCTGCGAAACCGCGCCGCTTATCGCCCTGACCGCAATCATGTACGCCACCGGCAACCTGGCCTGACGGGACTAAACCCGGTATAAGGGCCAGTACCCTGCCGCCCCGGTAACCCGCTGTTTTTTTTCGCCCCCGCAGGCTTTTATGCAGAAAAAAGAAGACCCGCCTTTCGGCGGGTTTTCTTTTTCATATTTTAGTACATGCCGCCCATGTCCGGCGCTGCGGGCATCGGAGGATTCTTTTCGGGAATATCGGTTACAAGGGCTTCGGTGGTAAGGATCATGGCGGAGATGGAAGCCGCGTTCTCCAGGGCTGAGCGGCAGACCTTGGTTGGGTCCACAATGCCCATGGAAACCATATCGCCGAACTTCTCATTTGTCACGTCGAATCCGAAGCTGCTGCTCTTGGAGGAAATAATCTTATCCAGGATAACGGCGCCCTCCAGCCCGGCGTTTTCCGCGATCTGATAGATCGGGGAGAGCAGAGCCTTGCTGACGATGGCCGCACCGGTCTTTTCATCGCCGGAGAGGGTCTTCTCCAGCCTGGCGGCGGCCTTGGAGGCCATGACATACGCAGTTCCGCCGCCGGCGACTATACCTTCCTCAACCGCCGCGCGGGTGGCGTTGAGCGCATCCTCGATACGAAGCTTCTTTTCCTTCATCTCAGTTTCGGTGGCTGCGCCGACCTTAATGACCGCCACGCCTCCCGAGAGCTTCGCCAGGCGCTCCTGGAGCTTCTCCTTATCATACTCGGAGGTCGTGATCGCGATCTCGTTGTTGATCTGGCTGATACGATCCTTGATGGCGGCGCTGTCTCCCGCTCCGTCGACAATGATCGTGTTCTCCTTGGAAACCTTGACCTGGCGCGCGCGGCCAAGCATATCCACGGTGGTTTCCTTAAGCTCCATGCCAAGATCGGAGGAAACAACCTGCCCGCCGGTCAGAACGGCAATGTCGCGAAGCATATCCTTGCGCCTGTCGCCAAAGCCCGGAGCCTTTACGCAAACGCAGACGAAAGTGCCGCGCAGCTTATTTAGGATGATGGTGGCAAGGGCCTCGCCTTCAACGTCCTCGGCAATTATGAGAAGCTTCTTGCCCGCCTGCACGATCTGCTCCAGAAGGGGCAGAATCTCCTGGATGTTGGAGATCTTCTTATCGGTGATGAGGATATAGACGTCGTCAATAACGGCCTCCATCTTCTCGCTGTCCGTCACCATATATGGGGTAACATAGCCCCGGTCGAACTGCATGCCTTCAACGACCTCGGAATACGTCTCGGCCGTCTTGGACTCCTCAACGGTGATCACGCCGTTCTGGCTGACGCGCTCCATGGCCTCGGCGATCAGTGTGCCGATCAGCTCGTCGCCGGAGGAGATGATACCCACGCGTGTGATATCCTGACTGCCGGACACCGGCTGGGAATTGGCGCGGATTTCCGCCACTGCGGCCTCGGTTGCCTTCTGGATGCCCCGCTTCATCACCATCGGATTGGCCCCCGCGGCCAGATTCTTCAGCCCCTCGCGAATCATCGCCTGGGCCAGCACCGTTGCGGTGGTGGTGCCGTCGCCGGCCACGTCGTTGGTCTTTGTGGAAACTTCCTTGATCGTCTGAGCGCCCATGTTCTCAAATGGGTCCTCAAGCTCTATTTCCTTGGCAATCGTCACCCCATCATTGGTGATGAGAGGGGAGCCATACTTTTTGTCGAGAACAACGTTGCGGCCCTTGGGCCCAAGAGTGATCTTAACGGTATCGGCAAGGCGGTTCACGCCGCTCTCTATAGCCTTGCGGGCTTCCTCGCCGTAAATAATCTGTTTTGCCATGCTCTTTTCCTCCTAATTATTCCACTATGGCGAGAATATCGCTCTGCTTCACAATGGTCAGCTCCTCGTCGTCAACCTTCACCTTTGTTCCGCTGTATTTACCTACGAGAACCGTCTGACCCTTTTTTACAGTCATAACGACTTCGTTGCCCTCAATCATCCCACCGGGGCCAACCTCAACAATCTCGTAAATCTCAGGCTTCTCCTGAGCGGATGCCGCAAGGATAATCCCACTTTTGGTCTTTTCCTCGGCTTCCTTCTGACGGATAATGACTCTGTCCGCCAAAGGTTTGAGCTTCATTGTATTACCTCCTGCAAAAATTATTAACATCTTCAGCGGGTTAGCACTCTTGTCAAAAGAGTGCTAACCCGCTTATAAAAATAGCACATTTTAGAAAATAGTCAAGTGATTCCAGCAAAAAAGATTAAAATTTTCTGTTAACACTCAGTCGAAGAACGTCGTCCCCCTGGGAAAGATAAAGTTTATACCCTCCGGCACGATATGAAAAACAATATGCTTTCCGGTCATCGTTTCGCCGTCCAGATTAATAATTTCAGGGTTTTTCGCCTTTATCGTAAGCTGCTTGGTGCGGACATGGGTGATATACTGGGGATACCGCTTATACCGGCCCTTGGCATAGCCCAGAATCGCGCCGATGAAAGATAACCGGTTTATCCCCGACACGATCAGGCAATCCATCAGCCCGTCGTTCGGGCAGGCATCGGTCACCGGGTTAAAGCCCCCGCCATAGAACCTGCCGTTGCACGCGCACACCAGGTTGATTTCCGGGCCGCAGCTCATTCCTTCCGTCTCCACGGTCATCTCGCTGCTCAGCCCTTTGATATAATTTGCCGCAGTGGAGATCACATACCCCGCGGCGCCGCCCACCAATGGAATGTGGCTGTATTTATGGACATCCCTCGCCACACGCGCATCAACCCCCACCGAGCTGATATTGATGATCATGCGCCCGTTGCAGTCTATAAGATCCAGCTTACGGATTTCCCCGGTAATCAGGGACGCCAAATCCCGGAACTTTTTCTGATCCTTTCCAAAAGTCCGGATAAAGTCGTTTCCCGTGCCGATAGGCCAGCTTGTCACAGCCACATTGGGAAGCCCTGCCGCACCGTTGACGCACTCGTTAAGCGTTCCGTCCCCACCGCAGGCATATACCCGAAGATCCGCCTCATTTTCAGCCGCCTGTTTCACCTTATCGCAGGCGTCCATAGGGGCTTTGGTGACATATACCTCAAAGCTGCTCCCGGAGAGAACCTCGTCCGGCAGACTGGAAATCACGGCCGATACCCGCTTGAGCTTATCATCCAGCCTGAGTTTTCCCGCGACCGGATTGACGACGAACAAATGCCTCATGTTCTTATTTTACCCCTTTTTCCCATGATAAATGAAGAGATCACATTTTATCATACCGTTGTATAGCTTACGCTTTTTATCTGCGGTTTTTCCGAAGGTCCGCTCAAATTCGGTGTGTGAAGACAGCAGGTGCAGCCGCCAGTTTTCCGTCTCGCGGAAGGCGGCGCCGAAGGCCCGGTAAAGATCTTCCGCTTCGCGTCTTTCCATCAGCCGCTCACCGTATGGCGGATTGGTAACGATAACTCCTCCCTGGGTTTTCCGGGAAAATTCAGTGGCGTCGGCGGTTTCGAAGCTGATGATGTCCGCCACTCCCGCCCGGGCGGCGTTGGCGCGGGAAATCGCCACGGCCTTGGGATCAATATCCGCTGCGAAGATATGGTATTGCCCGGAAAACTCGCGTGCTCGGGCCTCTTCCCGGATTTTTTGCCAAATTCCTGAATTGAAGCATGTCCAGTCTTCCGCCGAAAACCGCCTGTTCAGACCGGGGGCGCGATTTTTAGCCGCCAGAGCGGCCTCGATGGCAATTGTGCCGCTGCCGCAGAAAGGATCGCAGAAATCGCCTTTTCCCCGGTATCCTGCAATATCCACCATCGCAGCCGCCAAAGTCTCCCTCAGCGGGGCCGCCACCTGATCCGGACGATAGCCACGTTTATGCAGCCCCGTCCCGGTGGTATCCAGATAGATAACCGCCTGATCCTTCATAATGGAAAACTGGATTTGGTAGAGTGTCCCGTCCTCAGGGCACCAATTCAGGCCGTATGCGGCTTTCAGCCGCTCCGCGGCGGCTTTTTTGATGATTTTCTGGCAATCCGGCACGGAATGAAGGGCCGAATCCAGAGAATATCCTTTTACGGGGAAGCGTCCGTTTTTGGGAATAAACCTTTCCAGTGGCAGCGCCCGAACGCCTTCGAAAAGCTCTTCAAAGCTCGGGGCGTGAAACTGCCCGAGTTCAATGAGCACCCGCTCCCCGAAACGGGAACGGATATTCGCCCTGGCCATTCCCAGCCCGTCGCTGCTGAATCTGACGCGGCCGTTTTCTGGCGCAACGCTGTCCATCCCCATATGGCGCAGCTCGTTTCCCAGGGGGCCTTCCAGGCCGAAAAGGCAGGGCATGCAAAGATCAAGCTTCATATACAGTCTCTTTTCTGTTTTTGTTCAAGCAGGGAGTCCAGAACACAAAGGGCTACCGCCCCCTCCATGACAGGTACCGCTCGGGGCCCGAGGCAGGGCTCGTGCCTGCCTCGCAGGCGCAGCGCCGTCTCCTGCATGGTGTCCAGATCCACCGTGCGCTGTTCTCTGCTGATTGACGGCGTTGGGCGCAGGGCCATGCGCATAACCAGGGGCAGCCCGGTGGTCACGCCCACGTCCGCACCGCCGGAATTGTTTGTCTCGGCCGTTACCATACCGTCGCGAAGGACGATCGGGTCATTGGCCGCGCTGCCCTTCAGGGATGCGAACCCAAAGCCCAAACCGAATTCAACGCCCTTGACGCCGGGGATGGAAAAAAGCAGGGCCGCTACGCGGCTTTCAATGCCGCCGAAAGCGGGCGACCCCAACCCCGCCGGCAGTCCGGTGACCAGGCATTCCACGACGCTTCCAACCGAATCTCCGCTGCCCCTGGCATCCAGCAGGACCTTCTTCGTCTGAAAATCCAGCCCGTCTCCGGCCTCGCCGCCGATGGCCGCCACGCGGGCGGATACCGTAATGCCCTCCCGATCCAGAAGCTGCGCGCAAAGGGCCCCCGCGAAGGCCAGGGCGGCATTAAACCGGCCGCTGTATGCCCCGGCGGAAAAATCCCAGCTTCCCGCGCAGGCCATGACTGCCAGATCCTCATGCCCCGGCCGGGGCGCGTTCAGCGTCCGCGGCGTTTCCTCCCGAATCCTGAACATAGCCGTCAGCGGTTCCGCGTTCGTAACCCCTCCGCGCAGTCCGCTTATGACTGCGGGGGCCTCTTCCTGATGCTCAAGCGGGATCTCGGCCGCGCCCGGAATATGGCGTGACGCCGTCTTCCAGGCGTCGTCCGCGCTCAGGGGGACTCCGGACGGAAGGCCATCCAGCGTCACCAGCAAAACGGGGCCGCTCCTATCCCCGGAAATGGATACAGTGATATTCTTGCCAAATAAATTCATCTTTTTCCCCTCAGTTTTTCTACTCAATAAGATACTATAATTTTCTTTGAATGTAAATAGCGGGCAAATCCCGATCTCCGAACCCTCCGCAAAAAAACAGCATGCGAAAAATGCCTGCTGTTTCCCATGTTTTTGCCGCGGGATAAAGCGGCTATGCCCGGCGTGAATGAAAGATTCCGACAAAAAACCTTAACATTTTATTCACTATTGCCCGCTCCTATGGTTTATAATATGGTATCGAGATATGCCCATGCAAATACATCCTCGTTTGGAGGTTTTCCCATGAAGAAAAAAGCCCTGGTGATCGAGGACGACAACAACATTGCCGAGCTTCTGCGCCTTTACCTTGAAAAAGACGGCTTTGATGTCTCCCTCGCCGCCGACGGCGGAAAAGGCCTTCAGGCCGCGTTGGATATTTCACCCGATATTGTCCTGCTTGACATTATGCTCCCCACAATGGACGGCTGGCAGGTATGCCGGGAGATCCGGCACGAATCCAAGGTTCCCATCATCATGCTGACTGCCAAGGGCGAGACCTATGACAAAATATCCGGTCTCGAAATGGGCGCCGACGACTATATGACAAAGCCCTTCGAGGTTAAGGAACTTTTGGCCCGCATACACGCCGTCATGCGGCGCTCAGAACCCGGCGAAATGCCCGCGGAACATAAGCTGACCTTCGATAAGCTGGTCATCAACCTGGATTCCTACGAACTGACGGTGGACGGCAAAAGGGTTGATACCCCCCCAAAGGAGATGGAGCTGCTCTATCATCTTGCCGCCTCTCCAAACCGCGTGTACACTAGAAATCAGCTCCTGGACGAAGTATGGGGCTTTGATTATTTCGGGGACTCGCGCACAGTGGACGTACATATCAAGCGGCTGAGGGAAAAGCTTGAGGGCGTTTCAGACAAATGGTCTCTCAAAACCGTGTGGGGCGTCGGCTATAAATTCGAGTATAACGGATGACAGGAGCCCGGAGGTTTTTATTTCTTGAAGAGTATCTACTTCAAAAACTTCATCTCAACGGCCGCGATGGTGCTTCTAAGCTTCGTCATGCTCGGCTCCGCCTTTATTTTTATAGGGCGCAGATATGTCATCAACGCACACCGGGATAGTATGGACGCCAACGCCAGCGAGGTCGTGCGCACGGCCTCCGCCCTCACGCGGGACGGAGACCTGAACAGCTGGACGCTCCGCATGACCATAAGCTCCATGTCCCTATCCACCGGCAACCATATTTTTATCACCGACTCCGGCGGCATTGTCGTCTCCTGCTCCGATATGGACGTGGCTTCGCCCTATATCGGAAAACGCATTGACGCCGGCTACATCTATCAATTGGAAACCAACGGCTCACTCGACGCTCTGACCGACCTCGGCGGCTTTTATCCCACGACCCATTATGTAGTAGCCATGCCCATCACTTCGGCGGTAACGGGCGCCGTGATCGGCTTTGTATTTGTCAGCTCGGACAGCACCACAATCATCGGTGCCTGGACGTCCTTCATTTGGGTGTTTTTCGCCGTGGCGCTGGCCGTGATGCTGCTGGCCATGCTGATGTCCCTCATCACCACAAAGCGGCTGGCAAAGCCTTTGGACGAGATGGCCGCCGCGGCCCGGAAGTTCGCCCACGGCGACTTTTCCGTCCGGGTCACGGAAGACGATGAAACCGACGAGCTGGCGGCGCTGACGGTCTCCTTTAACAACATGGCCGATTCCCTTGAAAAATCCGAGGAGATGCGAAACGAATTCATTGCCAATGTCTCCCACGAGCTGCGGACGCCCATGACCACAATTGCCGGCTTTGCCGACGGAATTCTGGACGGCACGATTCCCAAGGAAAACCAGGAAAAATACCTGGCCATCATCGCGGGCGAAACCCGGCGGCTGTCGCGTCTGGTTTGGCGGATGCTGAATCTGTCAAAAATGAAAAGCATCGGCGCCGACCTTTCACGCCGCAGGGATTTGAATATTAACGAGCTGATCATACGCACCCTGCTGAGTTTCGAGAGCCGTGCCGAGGAAAAGGGCCTGGGCGTTGAAATCCAGCTTCCCGAACAGCACATGACCGTCGTCGCCGATCCCGATGCCATCACGCAGGTGCTCTATAATCTCCTGGATAACTCGGTCAAATTTGCCACACCCGGAAGCTGCCTGTGCATTTCCCTGTGCAAGGAAGGCGGAAAGGCTTATGTTTCAATTAAAAATACCGGCGATACGATCTCGGAGGAGGATCTGCCCCTCATCTTTGACCGCTTCCATAAATCCGACCGATCGCGCAGTCTGGACCGGGAAGGCGTCGGGCTCGGCCTGTATTTGGTTAAAACGATTCTGGACGCACATAATGAGGATATTTCCGTAACCAGCCGCGACGGCGTTACAGACTTTGTTTTCTCCCTCACGCTGGCAAAGTAAAAAGTAATAAGATTTGATGTTCACAGATTGTTTTAATTGTATTCATACCCTGCACAAATTTGCAGATTATCCTAAATATGCCTCAAGGGGGAACCTTCATGACAGAAGATGAAAGAAATCGCAGCGGCGACTGGTATCATTCCCCAAACAGCGCCGCCTCCCCGGAAGGGCGCGTGAATCATGTGCCGGCGGACATTAGTCCCAATACCAGCTCTCCCGCATATCCCCCTCCCCATCACTCCGCCGGCCGCACCCCATCTTTTGCCGATCCATACTGGAGCGCAAGGGATTCAGCGCCGAAGAAAAAGCGCAGCGGCGTCATCAAGGCCATATCCGTCAGCCTGTTTGTGCTGGTACTGATCATCGCCACCGCCCTTGCCTTTACCGAGGACGACGGGAGTCTGGATATTCAGTTCGGCAGCTGGGACTATCATTTCGGCCGCGATGTGCCGGAGGTGCCGGACAACGATTATGGCGGCGACTACCGGGAATATTTAGACGAGTATTACGCGGGGAACGATTCCATAACCGGCAAAAACGCCATTCCCAGAACTGAAACCGGTTCGGGCGTCACTCTTGATTTGACTGCGGACGCCGGAGAAGAGATTCTTACGTTTCAGGAGATTTATGCCCGGTGCGCCCCTTCCGTGGTGGCCATCACCGCTGATGTTGACGACGAGAGCTATTACTGGGGAAGCGGCATTCTCCTCACTGAGGACGGCTATATTATTACAAACACCCATATCCTGGAGGGTACAAACGCAGTAACCGTCACACTCTGGGATAATACCCGATATGAGGCCAAACTTGTCGGCGCAGACGCGGTAAGCGACATTTCGGTTCTCAAAATTGAGGCTTCCGGCCTCACGCCGGCAAAGTTCGGCGATTCCAACAGCCTCATGGTGGGCGACAAGGTCATCGCCATCGGCAATCCCCTCGGGGAAGAGCTGCGCGGAACCATGACCGACGGCATCATCTCCGCCATCAGCAGAGATATCGCCTATAACGGCAACACCATGACCCTGCTTCAGACAAACGCGGCGATAAACGAGGGCAATTCCGGCGGCCCGCTGATCAACATGAGCGGCCTGGTCGTGGGCATAACCAACATGAAAATGATGTCCGCCTCATTCTACTCCACTATAGAGGGAATCGGTTTTGCAATCCCCACCGACACGATCAAGCCCGTGGTGGATTCTCTGATCGCCAGCGGACAAGTTAAGGGCCGCCCCGCCATTGGCATCACCATCGGCCCCATACCCAGCAGCGCATCCGACTATTACGATCTGCCCGAAGGCCTTTATATCAGCGGAGTATCGCAAGGCTCGGACGCGGAACGCCAGGGCATTATTGTCGGCGATATCCTCACCGCTGTGAACGGCGTCCCCGTCACCACCACGTATGACGTCAGCGCCATCAAGGACAGTCTGGAGGTAGGAAGTACTCTTGTACTCACCATCTACAGAAGTGGCAGAAGCTTCGATGTGATGGTCGAACTGGTAGAAACCAGTGATATTTATTGATATGACTCTCTCCTTTTCCATACACTTTCCCCTCTCTTAAACAAACAACCGGCCTTGTAGGCCGGTTGTTTGTTTTTTTATATGCGGTTTAAAGCGCATCTATGGTGTCCAGCCAGAGGCCGCCGCTGGCGTCCGAGGGCATTTTATGCCCTGCCCGCGGGGAGAAGGTAAAGCCGGTCACATCCGGGCCGTCAGCCGTGCAGGAGCGCTTGAACTGCTGTGAGAACAGCCGCACGGAATAACTCCTGAGCCATTTGATCAGGGTATCGCGGTCGTATCTGTCGCCATAGGCGTATTCGGCCAGCCGGAGAACCTTTTCGGGCCGGCCTGCGCGCCTGACCAGATGGTGAAGGAAGAAATCCTGAAGGTCGTATGGGCCGACGCTGTCCTCGCTCTTCTGGATCAGCTCGCCGCTGCTGGAAAGGGGCAGAAGCTCCGGCGTCACCGGTGTGCTCAAAATGTCCAGCAGCGCTTCCCTGAGAGTGGGGTTCGGGCTGTTGTCCGCCAGGTATTTTACGGTTGCGCGCACCATGGTTTTGGTCATGCCCGCATTGATGTCATAGTTGGAGATCTGGTCGCCGTTGAAGGTACACCAGCCGTCCGCCTGCTCGGAAAGGTCCTTTGTCCCCACGTTCAGCCCGCCGATCTCGTTGGCGATATTAAAAAGCACCATTGTGCGCTCACGGGCCTGGGCGTTTTCGAACACCACGTTTTGATTGTCAAAATCATGCCCGATGGCCTTAAAATGCTCCCTGACCGAATCCCCGATGGGGATGATCCGGAGGGTTGCGCCAAGCTCCTCGGCAATGATAATGGCATTGTTCTTGGTGCGGCTGGTGGTGCCGAAGCAGGGCATCGTCACCGCGACCATGTTGCTCCTGGGAAGCCCCAGCTTATCCAGCGCGCTGGCGCAGGCCAGCAGCACAAGGGTGGAGTCCACACCCCCGGAAGCGCCGATCACCGGCCTGTAATATCCGGTGTGCGTCATCCGCTTAACGAGGCCCTCAGCCTGGATATCCAGCGCCCGCCGGCAGAAGTCCGGCAAATCTTTCTCATCCGCCGGAAGAAACGGCGTTTTGGAATATGCCCGGGTGATTTCCGTCTTGCGCAGTTCACCACCCCAGGAAACCGTGGTATGTCCCGCGCCGTCGGAATGAAATCCGGCCGACCGCCTGCGGGCGGCGATCAAATAATCAGTGTCGATCTCCGAGACAAGAAGGCCGTCGCCGGTTTCCCGGACGGCCAGTATCTCCCCGTCCTCTGCGACGACGCAAAGACCGGAATAGACTTTATCCGCGGTGGACTCCCCTTTGCCCGGGGCTGCGGAGATCCAGCCGCAGTGCAGACGGCGGCTGTCCGTAACCGTGTCATTTACCATATCCCGGGCGGAATACGCGGTCGCCGGGAAAGCGTCCAGCTGAGCAACGACGGTTGCCCCGGCTGCGGTGTGCCTTGCCGCGGGAGAGCTTGGCATATCCCTGTCCACCCCGATCTGGGCGGCAACGATAAGCTCCGGAACGGCTTTGTGGGCAAACAGCAGGTCGGCGCCAAAATATACGGGATCAAACCCCGGAACGGTTACCTGGGCAACCCCATCCAACGGCTTCGCGAAGGGCGTGCCGTCCACACAGGTACGCGGTACAAAGCCAAGCAGCCTGCCTCCGTACAAAACAGCGGCTACATCATACAGCCGCCCCCCCCAGGACAGTGGCATTCCCAGAAAAACAAGCATCTCCGTCCCGCACGCAGCCTGGGCAACCTGCCGAAGGGCCTCCAGAGCGCCGTCCAGCAGTATGCGCTGGCCGAAAAGATCTCCGCAGGTGGCGGAGGTCAGGCACAGCTCCGGAAAAACCAGTATCCTTACCTCCTTCTCCGCGGCTTCGCGGATGCAGCCTGCAGCCTGCACCGCATTGTATGCCGTGTCCGCAACCCTGATTGCGGGGACGGCCGCCGCTGCCTTAATCCATCCTTCTTTCATCTCATTCACCTGTCTCCATTTATTTATCTCACTCCGTTGGGATTACAAACTCAAAAAGCTCCTTGTCGTAATACCTGAGCAGGGCGCTCCTGGCAACGGCAAAGCCCTCGCCCGTCAGCGTAATCAGAAGCTTGCCCTCCTCCGTTACCCGGCAGCTCTCAATTCCTGAAAGGGCGGGAAATACGTTTTGCTCCAGCTCCGCCTTCAGAGCCTCGGGATGCTGGGCATAATAAGCTGAGGTCTGGGGCGGATGATAGCCTTTCACAGGGTCATTTCCCGATATGAACAGCGTGACCAGAGCCAGGGCCGACAGCAGCAGGACAAGGACGCACCCGGCCGGCCTGAGCCATTTTACGATTTCCTGTCCGGGGTTCATATGCCCTCCTATTCAAGTTCAAGGAAGGCAGCTTCACCTTTGTCGCCGGAAAGCGCCTGCCTGATCAGATACGTCATCACTTCGAACTTACGCGCGTCCCCGCTGTCCAGCGCCTCCGGCAGCGCGGAGGATATCGCCCCGTCCTTTGACACAAAGTACTGCCAGGTATAGGCCGTGCAGCGTTCCTTCACGCTGGCGACCATCTTCCAGTAAGGGTCCAGGGGCATTCCGCCGGCGCGCAGCGCGTCAAGTCCGATAAAGTTGCTGGACGTGTCCGTGGTGCTACCGGGCTCTCCCGGCAGAAGGGACTCATCATTTGCCCAGATAACATAGTCCGTGGAATACAGATTTGCCAGTTCCTCAATCCGCCAGTCCGCGTTGGATTCGCCGCACATACCCAGGGCGCTGTATACCGTCGATCCATCGGAAAGCGGCAGCCCGGGCCTGTGGTCGCCGAAAAAGACGATTACCGTCGGCTCGTCACAGGCCGAAAAGTATTCCGTCAGCTTGCCCAGGGACAGGGACGCATCGGCCGCCCCCTGGGTGAAAGCGCTGAGGACGCCCTGGGCCTCCTCGTTCAGCCCGGAGGAAAAGGCGTAGTCATAGCTTTCATACTTGTCCGCCTTGTAAGGGGTATGGTTTTCCATCGTGGCGGCATAGAGAAAGACCGGGCCGTCCGCCGATTTCTGCTCATATAGCTCTATCAGCAGGTCGGCCATATAATCGTCGGAATAGAACTCCCCGGATATTTTCTCCGACAGATACGCCCAATAATCCTCCGCCGCGGCCGCATCCGGATCAATTTTCGCAAAGTCGCCGGAAAAATACAGGTCGTCAAAGCCGAGGTGGGAATAGATTGGCGCGCGGTTATAGATATCATCGTTGAAGGTATGCAGAAATGCGGTGTAATATCCGTTTTCCCGGAATATCCCCGGCACGGTTGAGAGCTTTTCAAAGTCTTCCCCATCCCAATAACAGAGCATTTCATCGGAAGGCAGAAACCGGTTATTGATCCCGGTGAGGATTTCAAGCTCGATATTGCAAGTTCCATAGCCCAGAGTGCGCGTATAGAACGTGCCGGAAACCCCCTCCGAGCAAGCCTTGTGAAAATCCGCCGCCGGGACTTCGGCATAGGAGACTCCCGGGAGCTTCGTAACATCAAAAAAAGATTCGGAAAGGATCATGATCACGTTTGGCTGCACGTCCGAACCGGCATCGGCCACATCGTTTATGTATTCCCGCGCATCGGCCACGGCGGCCTTCAGCCCGGCTTCGGACAACTCGTATCCGCCGTGATAGAAAAGGTATGAACGCCAGAGTCCCAGCGGCACCCCGCACCGGTCGTTCACAAAGGCCTGCCCGTATGTGGCGCTCAGCTCCGCGCCCAGCGGCGCGAAGCACCAGCCGTTTACTACGGTGGTCTGGATGAACATGAGGAAAAACAGGGCGGCTGCGGCGCCCGCAGACGGAAGGCTCAGCTTCCAGGGCAGCCTCAGCCTCCCTGAAAGCAGCGCCAGCACG
>ENA-UOOR01003161-UOOR01003161.1-fermentation-metagenome-genome-assembly--contig:-NODE-3161-length-15114-cov-5.126104_pt1 | contig 15114 bp, 11 predicted proteins | sample MGYA00245780_ERZ724029 | MGnify/ENA primary metagenome ERZ724029 (study PRJEB28704, sample SAMN03018315) | fermentation metagenome | biome: anthropogenic terrestrial biome; feature: soil; material... | reverse complement strand
GTTCGTCAGGGTGTTGTTGCCCGTAAGGACAATATAACCGTATGGTTTGAATCACCTGCAAAACACCTTGTTCAAGATCCTTTTACCAAGACAGTAATTGGTGTTCAAATTGAACGTGATGGAAAGCTGCTTAATGTCAGAGCTAAAAATGGTGTAGTAATGGCAATGGGCGGATTTGAAAACAACGAGGAAATGGTGGAAAACTTCACTCAGCGTGAACGTATGTATCCATTAGGAACTACTTATAACACAGGTGACGGCATACGCATGGCCATTGAAGCTGGTGCTGATCTTTGGCATATGAATGCCTTGTCAGGACCGTGGATAACAATTAAAACTGATGAAATGGACAGAGCATTTTTTGGAAGCATGTCGCAGAACCTGGCAAAAAATTTTGCAAGCATTTATGTAGGACCAAGCGGAGCAAGGTTTATGGCAGAATCGGGCTGGCAGCGTCACGGACACACTCATTATGCAGGTAATTATTATTCGCAAATCAGTACATATCCGATGTATATGATTTTTGATGAAACTGCCGGGGAGGCAGGATTAGTTGCACCATCTCATTTCAGTGAGGATTTATCTGCAGAAATAGCCAATGGTACGGTTATACAGGCAGACACAATAGCAGAATTAGCTGAAAAGATAGGTGTTAATGTAGATGAACCTACACCTAATGTTGCAAAGACAATGGGTCCGGGGTGGGACGATACTTACCGCCTGCAAGGACTTGTAAATCAGGTTGAGCTTTACAATCAGTTTTGCAAAGAGGGAAAGGATCCTCAATTTGACAGAAGACCTGAAACTTTAGTTCCGATTGAAAAAGCACCTTTCTATGCTATTGAACTTCAGCCGGCTATGGTTAATACCCAGGGTGGAGCAAGGCGTAATACTGAATGCGAAGTATTGGATACAGAGGGTAACACGATTCCTCACCTATACAGTGCAGGTGAATTTGGTTCCTTCTACGCAGGGGCTTATACTGGCGGAGGCAACCTTTCTGAAACAATGTTCAGCGGACGTACCGCCGGCAGGAATGCGGCAAAAGAGAAGGAAGAGCTTCCAACCATGAAAATAGCTGCGGCTGTTTCTAATTTACAAACATTTGAAAGTGACCTTGGAAAGGGCTCAGGCGATATTACCGTAGGCAGCAATGAGTATCTTGGTACTGCAAATGGACTTGGCGGGGAATTGGTTGTTAAGGTCACTATGGATGGAGATAAGATAGCGGCTGTTGATGTGGTAAAACATTCTGAAACAGAAACAGTGTCCGACCCGGCTATTGAGCAAGTTCCAGCAGCAATTGTTTCTGCAAATTCCACTGAAGGTATTGATACAGTATCTGGTGCAACAATTACAAGCAAAGCTATTATAGCAGCAGTTGAAGATGCCTTGTCAAAAATAAAATAATTATTAAAAATAAGGCCGCAGGATCTGCGGCTTATTTTTTACATATCATCCAATAGCTTCATTTGTTTTTTCATGAACTTTATTATTTCATGCCTGTCTTTATTAATTGGAGCAATCTGCTCATACTTTTCCATGAAATACTTTTCTGCTGCGCTTACGAATATGGGCTCATTTATGAACATCTTTGTTTTATGTGCGGTGTCAGAAATAAAGTACATTTCGCAGTGCAAAGCACATTTTTCATTTATATAGATGTAGCAGTTATCCTGCACCAGGAAATCAATATTACGTACAAGGCTTAATTTATAGTTTTTGAAAGAGTTGATGATGTCAATGATGTTTTCCATGATTTCCAGCACTTCATCTTTGCTGAGGCTTACAATCTCAATAATTCCGTTAATTAATGCCGGGAATTTCCTGTACCTTATCAAGTCTGTAATGGCTTTCACTGAGCATACATCATAATACTCACAGTAGCACATTCCTTTTTTAAATTCATTTAGCCTAATTTCAAAGGTTTCCATAGAAAATGAAATGTCTTTTGGGGAAAGGTTTTTTCTTTCAAGTATGTTTTTATATAAAGCCGGGGTCATCATAAGCGGATGTTGGGCGGTTCTGCATAAAAAGCTGTTTCCCATATATTCCTGAGACTTAAACAAACTGCTGTAATATTCAGTCTGCTTATCATCGGGATAATATTCTATCAACGGTCTTGAACTTGATTTAATATGTGTTTTTATATATTCATGGAATATATTTACCGCGTGACTATTTCTTAAGAGAAATCCGGATTTTTCATATGAATTTTCACTGCAGGGGAAGCAGGATAATGCTCCTAAGCCTGGAATAATGCACATCTCCCGTTCTGAGTCAATAATGTCGTACCTAATGTAATAATAGATCTTCAGTTTTTTGGTCATAAAAACCGGACTAATAAATTTTATAAAACTTATTATTCTATCTATGTTACTGTCCAGCTTTAACAAAAAACATATTTCTATGTTCTTTTCGGATGCAATAAGCAGTTGTGTCTTCATTTCTGCCATAAGCCGAGCCTCATCACTGCTTTGAACTTTTAAGTAACCATAGTATGTTATATATATGGTATTGTTTCCTGAGTTTTTTGAGCTTGTTGCAGATTTCAGCAACTGAATGCACGAGGAAAGTGCGCTAATATTTCCAAAAAATATTTTATCGTCTGATGATAAAGACAGAACTTTTTCGAGGATTATATCAGTGCAATATAGAGAATTATGCGACAGTTCCTGGTTAGTACTCAAGTTGCTATTTTTTTTATTTTCCTTTTTTCTGCACTCTATAGAATAGCCTTGACATTCTGATAATATAATTTTTATTTTATCCTTGATTGAAACTGTCGAAGGATTATTATCACAGACCTTGTACAAGAGGGCATCAAGGCTTTTTATCTGGGTACTGTTATGAAAACTTCTGGAAAGATATTCGGCTATATTTTCAATGTATGCAGTGTTGTATGCCGGAATTCTTTTTTCGTGTATCCATCTGTTAATGAGTGAATTGTCAACATTTATAGCCTTTGATAGTCTGTTCATGCTAATATCCAGTATTGAGAGCAATGACCTCAGACATTCTCCAAATGTCATATTTGTCATAGGCTTCTTCTCCTTTAATATATTAAAATTTTGAAGCTTTATAAATTAATAGGTATTTTCTGCATATATATTAGCACAAAAAAGGCTTTATAGCTATAAATGTGACTTGTGTTTCAACGGCTAAAGCTGACTACAAGTACAATATATATACGTTATGATGATTAGTAATCCCTTGAATTTTATTTAGTAATCTGATGTAACTCATGAAAATCAGGTATTCTTGACTGTTTAACAACAAATGCTATTAGTGTATTTATTTTCAGAATTTGTCATTGCCATGGCAATGACATAACTATATCAATTGTAGAAATATATCGAAAAATGCCGAAGTAGTCGGTGTAATATATTACCGGTTATATGTTTTAAAAGATATTCCGGGTAATAATTAATTAAGTAAATACTTAACAGGAGGGAGTATGCTTAAATTTAGAAGTATAAAAATGAAATTAACCCTGCTTTTCGGAGTACTGGTGGTGCTTGTGTGTGTAGGGCTGGGAGTATCGTCTTATAATGCAGCATCAGCATCTATGAAGGAAAGTATAAATGAATCCATGTCTCAACTGGTTAAAGAGGCGTCAAAGGTGGTTAATGCAAGAATAAATATCCAGATGGCTGCGCTTGAGACACTTGCGGACAGTGATTATATCAGTACAGATATGTTAACTTTAGACGAAAAACTTCAATTGCTTAAAGGCGAAGCTGATATGAGGGGACACGTTAGTATGTCAATAGTGGATTTGGATGGTAATTCAACAAGCACAAAGGGAGAAAGTTTTAAAATTGTAGACAGAAGTTATTTTACTAAGGCGGCTTCTGGAGAAAGAGCTGTATCAGATCCTATAATAAGTGCGGCTGACGGAAGTATAGTGGTATGTTATGCGGTTCCTATAAAAAGGGATAATAAAGTTACCGGGGTTCTTATTTCTGCCCGGGATGGAAATGAATTGAGCAGTATTACAAACGACATAGGTTATGGGAAAAGTGGAAAAGCGTTTATGCTTAACAGTACCGGGGTTAAAATTGCTCACAATGACAAGCAACTTGTAATGAGTGAGGACAATGACTTTAATAATGTAAATTCCGACAGTGAGCTTTTGCCGCTGGTGGAAATTGAAAAGCATATGATTGAAGGAGAGTCCGGTGTGGAAGAATATAAATATATGCAGGAGGATAATTACATAGCATATTGTCCTATTGAAGGTACTGACTGGTCAATTGGACTGACTGTTCCCAGTGAAGAAGCAATGATGGGTGTTAGACAGCTTTATAAACAAATGGTAATGGTCTCCGCTGCTTTTGTATTATGTGCTGTGGTATTAACTGTTGTGATTTCTCTAAGCATTTCACGTCCAATCGGAGAAGCTGCAAATTATTTAAAAATGGTATCGGAAGGTGACCTGACAATGGAGGTGTCACCAAAGCTTTTAAAAAAGAAGGATGAAACAGGGGTTCTTGCTAATGCTATTGAAACCATGCGAAAATCTGTATCCGGAATTATAAAGGAAGTTTCCGAGGAATCAATTAGTGTTAATAAAGTGCTTGATGTAATTAATTCTGATATGGAAGAGCTTAATAAAAGTATAGAGGAAATCTCTGCAACTACTGAAGAAATGTCTGCTGCATCTGAGCAGACTGCTTCTTCAGTTGAAGAAATGAATGCAACTTCTGAACAGATAGAGAGTGCCATAAGCTCTGTGGCCGCTAAGTCTCAAGAAGGTGCCAATGTGGTTTCTGAGGTTTATAATACGGCTCAGAAAATGAAAGTTGGGGCTGAAGAGGCTAAGAGCAATGCAATGGAAATATATTTAAGCACAAAGGAACATATGGAAATAGCAATACAACAGGCGCAGGCAGTAAATCAGATAAGCGAATTGTCGGATGGAATTTTAGATATTGCATCTCAAACTAATTTGCTTGCATTAAATGCGGCAATAGAAGCTGCAAGAGCAGGGAAGGCTGGGCAGGGCTTTGCGGTTGTGGCTGACGAAATTCGCAGCCTGGCTGTGAACTCGAAAGCTATGGTTGCAAGGATACAAAAAGTTACGAAAGAGATACTGATGGCTGTGGACGATTTGTCGGAAACTTCAGGTCAGGTAATGGGTTTTATTGACGGAAAGGTTCTGAATGATTATGACAAGCTTGTGAATTCAGGGCAGAAATACAGCGAAGATTCGGAGGAAATAAACGGTATGATAACTGAATTTAGTTCTGCATCGGAAGAAATACTGGTTTCGGTACAGCATATGGTGTCTGCCATAAATGAGATTTCTTCCGCTACCACTGAAGGTGCACAGGGTTCATCTAATATTGCAGAACGATCTGTGGGTATAGTAATGATGTCAAACAATGTAATTCAGTCAGCGATAGAAGCAAGAAAAAAATCAGATTTATTAATTAACGCAGTATCAAAATTTAAAATTTAAAAATGCCAAAATATTAATAAAATATTAATATTTTGTTCGGTTTTAAAATACTGTAAGTTATGGTACAATTTTATAGCAAAAAAATTTCTTGGAGGAAGTAATGAAAAAATTATCATTAGTTTTAGCTCTATTATTGGTTTTATTTAGCTTTGCAGGATGCTCAAATGGAGAAGAACCGGCTGCTGCAGGCGAAGAGACTAAGACATTAACTGGCACTGCTAAAGGCTTTGGCGGAGACGTTACTGTTACTGTAACAGTAAACGGAAATGATATAACAGATGTAAAAGCAGTTGGTGACAGCGAAACACAGGGTGTTGGTTCAAATGCGATTGACCAGTTACCACAGTTAATTATTGATGCTGATTCTACAGATGTTGACGGCGTTACAGGAGCTACTATGACAAGTAATGCTATAAAAGAAGCTGTTAATAATGCTTTAGCAGGAAAATAGTACATATTCATAAAAATAAATCTCGCTTAGGCGGGATTTATTTTTTATGAATATGTAATTTGTATATATTTTAAGATCGAAAATTGTTCTGTTTTACATGGTTTTACATGGTTCCATATGCATTATAAAGCTTATATACTCCCACCATTTCCTTTAATGAATTTGCCTGCCCTGAAAGTTCTTCACTTGAGGCGGCAATTTCCTGTGCTGTTGCTGAATTTGATTGTACAACTCCGGAAATTTGTTCAACTCCTATATTTACCTGATATATTCGATCGCTCTGTTTAAGTGATGCCTCTGCTATTTCACTAACCAGTGAATTAGTTTTATTGGTTATAGTTACCGCACTTTTTAAGGATGTCTCTGTTTCCACAGCAATTTGATAGCCATTCTTAACAGCGTTTACCGCACTTTCTATTAATGAAGTTGTTCCCTTTGCTGCTTCGGCACTTTTTGCTGCCAGGTTTCTAACCTCATCGGCCACAACGGAAAATCCCTTTCCTGCTGCCCCGGCTCTTGCTGCTTCAACTGCTGCATTTAATGCCAGTATATTAGTTTGGAATGCAATGTCATCTATGGATTTGATTATTTTTTCTATTTCTTTTGATGTGGTGTAAATTTCTTTCATAGATTTCATCATATCGCCCATGAATTGGTTGCTTTCTGAAACTTTATTTCCTGTTTCGTCAGATAATTTGCTTGCTTCAGCGGCTTGCGACGCTTCTGATTTTACTTGATCGGAAATGTCTGAAATGGTTGCTGCCATTTCTTCTGTTGCGCTTGCTTGCTGAGTTGCACCTTGTGCAAGAATTTGTGCTGCTGATGAAACATGTTCTGCGCCGGCATCTATACCTTCCGAAGCCTGATTAATTTCAATTAATATATTGCGTAGTTCCGAAAACAAGGTGTCTACAATTTCTGCTATTGTTGCATATATTCCGGTTTGATTTGATGAGTCTGAAGAATATGTCAAATCATGATTAATTATTGCACTGTTGTATCCCCCGATATTCTCTGCAAGCTGATTGAAGGCTTGTACTGCTCCTTCCATTGAGCGTGCCAAATGTCCTATTTCGTCATTTTCTTTTATCTGACTGAGATTTATAATAATATCTTCGCTTATTTCACCGGTTTCAATTGCTTCTGCAGCTGCAACCACACAGTCTAACGGATTTTTAACTCTTCTTTTAAAGTATTTATTCAAAATAATAATGCTGCCGACTATAGAAATAATGCAAATTATAATTATAAATATGATTTCGCTGAATATTCTTTTTTCAACTACAGAGTAATCATTACCTGCGAAAAGAGCTCCAACAACTTTTCCGTCAAAAGACATTATAGGCTTGTAGGTACTTAAATATGTCTTGCCTAAGATATTAGATTTTCCTGTGAATTCCTGCTTGTTTGTTATTACCTTGCCTGCCATATCAGAATCAAGTTTTGTCCCGTTTAACCTGTTACCATTTTGGATTAAGGTTGAATTGACCCTAACATCATTTTCAAAGATTGTTATATCACTTTTAATTACTGATTTTATGTTATCAACAAATTTTGTGTTTTCAAGATTGTAATCAACCAATACAAATCCGGTTACTCTGTCGCTGTCATAAATCGGCGAAACAGCAAGGATGGCAAAATAATCAGATGCAGCTCTTCCTATATCCGAACCGTATTTGCCGCTTAAAGCTGCACTTATCAGTGGGTTGCCTGACAGATCCTTACCCTGCTCTGCCGATTCGCTTGTGCTTGCTATAATTTTACCATCGGCATCTGTAACAGTAAAATTTCTTGCATCCTCTGCACCGCCTTTTAAGCCGTTTAAATAGGATTGTGTGCTTCCCTTATTTTTATTTCTTAATGAGTCGACAACAACTTGATTTGATGACATTTCATCTGCATATTGCTCAACGGTGTTTTTTATGGATTGAATTTCCTTTTCAACATATTTAATCGAAGTGGAAGACTTGTCCACTGAAGTTTCTTCTATCATCCCATTTAAATTGAAAATCGTTAATGATAATGTAATTGCTGTAACTATAATCAGATTTATTATGCTTATCACCAATATTTCTCTGGTGATGCCGGATCCTGTACTTGCTGCGTCTTTTTTACTAAAGTGTCTTTTTAAATTCAACTTATATCCTCCTTGTGTGACCAAAATGCTGTAGGTCATGGTTTATTTATACCATCAATAACATATTTAAAACACATTGCCGCAGAAATATTTTATATATTATTTATTCACATCTGATTGCTAAATTTCTCATTGCTGATTACCTCTATGCCGTTTAAGCGGAGCATCTCTGCTGTAACCCCTTTGCCTGGAATCAATGTTTTGCTGAATGTGCCGTCATAAATATAATTACTGCCGCAGGAAGGACTTTTTTCTTTTAATATTGCTTTTTTTATGTTATATCTCTGTGCAATTTCCAATGTTTTTACCGCTCCGTCTACAAATTGCCGGGTTTTGTCCTCAGATTCTGCATTAACTACCTTTCCGTCCTTTATTTCACATGGAAGCCTTGGTACCTCAAGTCCTCCTAATAATTCAGGGCAACACATTATTGCTCTTCCTTCCTCAATTAATTTCTTTATCTCCGGGGAAAGAGAACTCTTGCCGTCATATCTTGTATTTTCGCCACATAGACATGCACTGACTATATATTCATAGCAGTGCCCTTTTTTCAGTGCTTTTATATTATTATCGTTATTATTCAATGATTCACATCCTGTTCTTATACTGATATAAATAATTTTATCATAAGTATTTATAATTATCTATTTATAAATAGTAAAGCGGCCGTAAATTTTCGGCCGCTTCATATCTATTCAAATAATATCACAGCATCCTTGTTTTTGATTCTTGGAAGGATGGTCTCAATAATTCTAAAATAGTGATTCAAGTCTTTTGTTTCCAGGTAAGAAGTAGCTATATCCTGACCAATTACAAGATCCATATTTTGTGGCTCTGCATTTACTAATACCACCTTGTTGCTACCCAACACAGGGGTTGAAAAAATGTTTCCGTTAAGCAGTTTACTGAGCCTTTCATATTCGGTAATTCCTGTTCCCGGTTGAATTCTTTGGAGCTGCAAAAGTACATTCGGGCTTAATATAAGTGCCTCTCTGCCTACCAGTCCGCATTCCAGAAATTTTGTAAGACCGGCAGTGATGTCTTTAACAGGGTTTTCCCCTTCATTCCAGTCTCCTTTTTGCAGCTTTGTGATTCCCTTTGCTGTTAATATGCCTTCATATTTTAATTTTTCGTTGCCAAAGAAAATCAATTCGTCTTCCTTTTTTGAAATTGCCACTGCTGCCCTTTCGGCAGCAGACAGGTCAATGGGCATGCCTGTTTGTTCACTTGTTTCAAGGTCTCTCCAAAGCAGGCTGAAATCCTCATAAATCAAAGGTAACTGTTCGTATCTTCTGCCTGTAATTATCCTTGGGTTTTCTTCGATTTCTTCTACTTCTGTGGTATCTATATTGATACTTTGAACACCTGCCCCCAGCGGACCATAAAGATTTAAGAATTTTCTCCCTTTCAGGATTTTTCTTGCAATTGAGGTTACAGACTCATCTATTTTATCCCAAAGTTCCTGGGATATGGGAGAGCCTTCTCTTGATAAATAATCCATGTTTACCTCCTATTTTAATAAACTGCCTACCGTACTTTTTGAGGAATCTGATGGAATTGAAATTTTCAGATCTTCAAGCATTTCTTTGACTTCCTCTTCACCTTCGGCAAAATGAACTGCTTCCTCCGGGTCTAAGTATTTTAGTAATGTCATTAATTCACCGATATGTGCTTTTTCCTCATCTCTGATGTCCGAAATTACTTTTTTTGCAACCGGGTCGTCAGTTGCCTGAACATGGGCATCATAGACATAAATTGCCTCAAGCTCGCCTGCTATATTTAGCCTGACTGCCTGAATCAACTCTTCCTTTGTCATTTTTCTGGGCACATTGCCTGCAAATGGATTTGCAAAATTAGCCATAAAAAACCTCCTAATAATATTTATTACTTATATTAGTAATATACCAATAAATTGAACAATTAAACAAATTTCATATAACGGAAGATTTCAAAATTTTTTTCATTCCGAAGCACTCATAGTCATATCCCATGTCGACAATTGTGACGTTCATGTATCTTTTATCGTACAGAAGATCCATGTCCCTTCCTACGGTACCGTCGGGATTTATTATTCGTATCAGAGGTCTGAGTATGTTTTCCTTATAGTTTTTCACAACAACGGCTAATTGACCATTGCTTAATTTTACAAATGTGCCAATTGGATAGGCAACAATAATCTTAATGAAATGCTGTAGTATATCGTAATCAAAGTGTGTATCTGCACAGCCCATTATATATTCTATAACTTCATTTGGAAAGGCAGATTTTCTGTAAGGCCTGTCAGATGTTAATGCATCATACACATCGCATACAGACAATACTTTGGCATAATAGCTGATGTTGTTTGCAGTCCTTCCATAAGGGTATCCCGTTCCATCCAGTTTTTCATGATGGCTTTCAATCGCCCTCAGGATATCGTTTGAAACCAAATTATTAAGCTGTTTCACGGCGTTAACAGGATGCTCCTTAATTATTGCGAATTCTTCTTCTGTGAGTTTTCCGGGCTTGTTTAGTATTTCAACAGGTACCAGCATTTTCCCTATGTCATGGAGCATTCCGGCAATACCCAGCTCATGAAGCTTGGGTTCACTCAGCCCTAACGAAATACCTGTTGATATGCTCAATATAGATACATTTAAACAATGCTGAAATGTATAGCTGTCGTAGTTTTTAAAATCTATTATATTGTATGTCAGGTCATCCTTGTATAAAAGCTCGGTTATTAAATCATTTACAATGGACGAAATTTGTTTTATTGTTGTTGCGTTGATTTTGTTTGAGCTCATCTGAAAGTCATAATAAACGTCCTTAATTTGGGTCAAAGTTTTTGCCTTTAATTTGTCATCTATGTACGACTCTGCAATTATGTCTGAAAATGCTTCAGATTCAATATATGCGCCATCTATGTTATGATAAAGAATTCTTTTGATATAAGCGTTATTTAAAACCTGCCCTTTAGATAAAAGTAAAGTATTAAAATTGTTGTTGTCATAAAGCATAATGTCTTTTGCTAATATCATGCCAGGTTTGAGGTGCTTACCAATTATATATAACATTTATTTCTCCGAATATTATAGATTATCAAATACCATGACAGTATATCATACAACCTGGCATAATTCTACAAATTTTTTATAATATGTAAGGTCAAATAACGTGTATAATATGGACAATAACTATTTTTAGACTTTGGCTGCTGATGTTGAATAAATATAATCCTCCTGATTTTTATAAACTTCTTAAATATACATTTGTTAAATAATCAGGCTGTTAATTTCTGTCAGAGTTTTTACAATGTTATAAAGTATTTTAAATTTTTTTAATAAACAATCTTAAAAAGAAGATATGTTCTGAATATAATCAAGTTATCCACACCTGTGGATAAAATTGTGAACAACTTTTATTTTATGTTAAAAATGGAGCTTATCCTTTGTCAAGTATTTTTTAAAAGAAATTATAAAAAAATTAGTGTTGAAATTTCAATATGCAATAAATATGAGTTTTTCACAGCTTATCCACTGCTGTGGAAAAGTTGAATATTGTATGGTAAGTATAAATATTAAGTAAAATAAAATTTTCTATACTACATTATTCGACATTCATACATCTAACTGTATTATATAATATATTTGTTCCGGAAATCTATTAAGCAAATTAAAGTGCATGTTGAACGGCAAACAAAAGACGCAAGCAAAAGGGAAAGGAATATTCGGGGGAATACAGGACGTTAGTTTATTTTAATTTGTCGGCAAACACAAAAAGACGCCTTACTGCGTCTTTTTGTGTTTGATCGATTTGAATCTGTAATGTTATTTAATTTAGAGGGTACTATAGCTCCGGCTCTATTAAACCGTAATTTCCATCTTTTCTTTTATATACTACATTAACTTCTTCTGTTTCTGCATTTAAAAATACAAAGAAATTATGTTTTAGTAAGTCCATTTGAAGTATTGCTTCTTCTATAATCATAGGTTTTACAGCAAATCGCTTGGTCTTTACTACTTTAAAATCCTGTTCATCTCCATCAATATCAAGAGGTTCAACATTTTCAAATTTTATGGAATCATTTGAATGTTTTTTATTTTGCAGCTTTGTTTTATACTTTCTTATTTGCTGTTCTAATGATTCAACTGCTTCGTCTATGGCATTGTACATATCGTCGGACATTTCTTCGACACGTACTATTCTGCCGTTGAAAGGAATCGTTACCTCAACTTTATGTAATTTCTTTTCGATGCTTAGAACTACTTTTGCTTCAATATCCTGCTGAAAAAACTTATCAAGTCTCCCGATTTTTTTTATTGTTGCCTCCTTTAATGGCTCTGTGAGTTGTATGTTTTTCGCATAAATAGATATTTTCATGCAGTCAGCCCCTTTCAAGTTATTTATTATTAATATACTAAAATATTACCCAAATATGAAACAAATAAACAAATAAAATTAAATAATTTACATTGAATTTACAAACATAAAAAAAAGATGCTGTTCACATCTTTTTATTTTGATTATTTTGTGCTGTATGCAGGCTTCCTGCCAATCATCTTAATGAAGTTTGAAGCGTATTCAAAGGAGGCGATGTACTTGTCCACGTAGCTTACAATCCATGCTTCTTTTGATTTGGGCAGACCGAAAGGAAACATATGCCCCTTAATAATATTTTCTTCTTTTTCATTTAAATCAAAATACTTGCTTGCATTCTCAAAAGCAATCTTTGGATGTTCAATTGCATGTTTTATTGAATCGGATACTATTCCTATACTAAATCGTTTTTCAAATTTATATAAAAAGAAATCGTGAAGCAAAGCTCCTCTTATTGTGGATTCCCAGTCTAAGTTGTGATTATACGCTAATTGGTACGCATAGAATGCAACCTTTATAGAGTGGTCATAGACACTTTCATCATGGTGTTTTATCTTCTTCATCTGCTGATACTGCTCATGTTCAATGATGGGTTCTGCAACCTCCATAAATCTATAATCGTAATATATCATTGTCCCAACCTTTAAATGTTATTTGTATTATTTTTTATATTAAATAACACTTTCTTATGATATTACTTATCATTCAAAAATGCAATATAAAAAAAATAAAATTTATGCCTTGTTTTGGTGAAATTGCCATATGACTTCCTGACTGTGTGTGTTTGAAGATACGAACACCGAGTCTGTACAATAAAATAAGCCGTTGAATATTCAACGGCTCGTATTCTTTGTGGATATAAGTTTTATCTTATCTGTATTGAGTGCCTATGTATGATGATGGATTAACCACTGACCCGTATTTTCTTACCTCAAAGTGCAGGTGCGGACCGGATGCCAAGCCGGTAGAACCTACGGCAGCTATAGCTTTTCCCTGATATACCTTTTCACCTACAGAAACGTACAGTTCGCTGCAATGTGCATACCTTGTGGTAAATCCTCCTCCATGGTCTATGTCAACCATGTAGCCATAAGTCCCTGACCATCCGGCATAGGTTACTGTTCCGCCGTCAGCTGCCTGTATTGAAGAGCCTGCCGCTTTAGCCATGTCCTGTCCTAAGTGGAAGCCTCCGCTTCTTGAACCAAAGCGTGATGAAATATAAGAGCCCGGCAATGGATTAATGAAATATCCTGTACCTTTTTTGGGCGGGGGATCCTGAATACCTGTTGTAACTATTTCGGTAACAGGTGCGGTTATTACCTTTTCTGATAAAGTTTCTTTTGCTATCTGAATGCCATTTTGGTCAGTAACAAGGGCTTCAATTTCTGAAATTCCGTATTCACCTTTTTTGTCAATGACCTGCTCATCGTTGAACATATAAGAAACTTTGTTATATACTGTTTCATAAGGTGTTCTTTCTTCCTGCTTTATTTTTCTTGTAACCTTTACATTTAAAAATGGTTTTGGAACTACTAAATTTAATTCATCGCCAATCTGTATATGGTCAGGATCTGAATTAGGATTAGCAGTTATCAGTTCGTCCAATGTCATATTGAAGTATTCCGCAATAGTCCAATAGGTATCTCCTTCTTCTACGACGTATTTCTGTTCTTCGTCTGTTCCTTTTATTATGTAATTTGCTAATTCATCTTTCTTCGTTATTTCCTTATTTGAAGCTTTCACCTGCTTAACTTCAACTTTTTCTGCGGTATCAACATTTACTATTGTTTTTTCGTCATAGTTTTTTGTAAAATAATTTTTGACCTCTTCAATTACGTTTTTTGCTTCTGACTCGGAATTAACTATCCCTACCTGCTCTCCATCTACGTTGATTGCATATCCCAATATGCAATAATCAACATTTTCTTCAAGTATGCCATACAAATTTTTATCCGAAGCAATATCCTTATCCTTAGCCTTCGACTTTACAATTTCAAAGTTGTTGTCAATTTCTATATCGTGCTTGTATGATTTTTCTAAATTATCTTCCAATTCAAGAAGGAGAGAGTCCAATATTTCAGAGTCTCTGACTTTGCAAAGTTCTTTTCCGTCCTTTAAAATTGTAAAGCTGTCAGTTGAAAATACATTGCTTTCATGAGTCTTTAAATAACTGGAGGCATAGCTGGTGCCTAAAACCAATGTAGTTGCACAGAAAAGTGCGATTGAACCTTTAACACGCTTTGTCAGCGAAGTTTTAAAATTGAATACTTGTCTTATTTTACTTTCGGGGAGCTGTTTGAATATTTTACCGGATTCCGTAATGTTCGATTTTATTAAAGGTAAATTTAATTTTTTCATAGTTTACTTCCTGGTATTTTATCGTTGTTAAATTATATCAATAAAGGAGAAAATACTAATTCTCTTTTTAAATAAAAAATGATATAATTAAAAAGTACTGTTCTCTTAATTTATCATCCAACTTATTATACTTAAGGGATAATAAATTGTCAACAGATTATATGGGAAATGTTTTCACAAAAATATAATAAAATTATTACAAATATATTACAATTTTGAACACAACCTAAACACATAACATATTTTTACCAAAAAGGAGTAAATTATGTATTTTATTTTTCAAGAAATGCAGATTGATTTGGGAGATACCCCTATTGAGAATATATTTATAAATGATTACATGCC
>ENA-UOOR01003158-UOOR01003158.1-fermentation-metagenome-genome-assembly--contig:-NODE-3158-length-15136-cov-25.018169_pt1 | contig 15136 bp, 15 predicted proteins | sample MGYA00245780_ERZ724029 | MGnify/ENA primary metagenome ERZ724029 (study PRJEB28704, sample SAMN03018315) | fermentation metagenome | biome: anthropogenic terrestrial biome; feature: soil... | reverse complement strand
GGCGGGAACCTAACTACAACTGAATTTAAAAATGAGGTACTCCTTAATTTGACCAAATAAATTTGACTCTCCTTAATTGAAAGAGTATAATTTTAGCATAAGAAAGCGGATTCATAGCTTAGTTGTTATTCTGAAATGCAGGTGAAGAATCTAATCGGTGATAGTACCTCTGATGGAATTTTTCTTAGGTAAGCTTTAGAAATTCCGCGTATTTATTAATGACACAAGTTGTGTTTTAATCTTAAATAAGGAAGGGATGAATTTATGAGTAACTTATTAACAGAAGCGAAAGCTTTGCAGGACATAATTGTAAAGGACAGAAGGTACATACATCAAAATGCGGAACTTGGGATGGATTTGCCTGTAACTTCCGCATATGTGATTAAAAGAATGAAGGAAATGGGATATGAACCGCAAGTAATTGCAGGCTCCGGAGTTGTGGCATTGGCAGGCGGTAAGAAGCCCGGTAAAACAATACTCTTAAGAGCTGATATGGATGCATTGCCCATTGTCGAGGAAAATGACTTAGAATATAAATCCAAGACACATAATATGCATGCATGTGGACATGATACACATGCGGCAATGCTTTTAGGCGCTGCACAACTTTTAAAAACTCATGAAGATGAAATAGAAGGTACGGTAAAATTAATGTTTCAGCCTGCAGAGGAAAGCTTATCCGGCGCAAAAGCCATGATAGAAGCAGGAGTTCTTGAATCGCCAAAAGTTGATGCTGCAGCAATGGTTCATATATTTTCCGGGATGCCCATGAAGGCTGGTACATTGGTTGTATCAGAACATGGTTATTCTACTTCGTCTGCCGATATGTTTCATATAAATATAAAAGGTAAAGGTGGTCATGGGGCTATGCCTCAAGATTCCGTAGATCCATTGAATGTGGCAGCCCACATTTTTATAGCATTGCAAGAAATTATTGCAAGAGAAACACCTCCCTCAAGTACGGCGGTTATTACGGTAGGTCAAATGCACGGAGGAAATGCCGCGAATATTATTCCTGACACTGCATTTTTGGAAGGAAGTATAAGGGCGTTTGATAAAAACGACAGAAAATTAATGAGGAATCGTGTAGTTGAAATATCAAAAGGCATGGCGTCGGTATTTAGGGCTGCGGCTGAGGTGGAATTTAGAATGGAATGTCCGTCGGTTTATAATGATAAGGGTCTTTCTGACATAGCTGTTAAGGCAAATAGGGAGATGCTTGGAGAAGGTAATGTTATTACATTTCAAGATATATTTCCGGGAGGCAAAATGACAGGTTCTGAAGACTTCGGATATATAAGCGAAAAGGTTCCTTCGTTAATGATGGCTTTGGGCGGCGGTTCACCGGAAGAAGGGTATCCTTATCCGCAGCACCATCCAAAGGTTAATTTTAATGAAGATGTTTTGTATAGGGGCTCGGCAGTATATGCAAATACTGCAATACAGTGGCTGAAAAACAATAAATAGTCTTGAAAAGAATCATTGCATGAGATATTTCGCCATTACCCACAGCGACAGGTTCGGAATAATAATTGCCTTGCTGTCATTTATGTGCCTCAGACGGAAAATCTCATGTATCAATATTAAGTATGTGAATGTCAAAGACGTACAAATATTTAATATGTATGCAAATCGGTATCAAAGCAGATTAGTGTTGAAATTCTAACAAATATATTGTTGAAAAGATTGTAAAATTATGTTATAATTCCTCTTATAAATAAATAAAATTTGCTCAGACAGTATTTTGTCATTAACAACAATCCAATATACAATCGTTATTGCCCATTTTTTACTTTCAATCAAAGTAATAATAATTTTTGACAATAACCCAAAAATTTTTATTTTTAATAAAGATGGATATTTGGAGGTTATCTTGTTTTTGTTTAAAAACATTTTGGAATTCTATTTTGGATTGCTAAAATTCGAGCAAAAAAAGGAGGATGTATGAACGGATTAACGGCAATTCTTGTTATACTGATAGCGTTTGCTATCGGCGATTATGTATCATTTAAAACAAATGCTACATTTTCAATGTTATTTATATCGGCAATAATTTTTTTGGTATCATTCTGGGTGGGCTTGCCGCCATCTGTTTTCAGTGATTCAGGAATGTTAACGATTGGAATGCTTACAATGCCGCTTTTATTGACTAATATGGGATCAATGATTAGTTTAAAGGAATTAATTGAGCAGTGGAAGACTGTGTTGATTGCAATAGCGGCAGTAGTTGGAATAGGTGTATTGGTTTATTTGGTGGGTGGGCCTTTATTCGGAAAAGAAATGGCAGCAGCGGCTGCACCGCCGATTTCGGGAGGAGTTGTTGCTGCCCTTATAGTAAGCGAAGCCGCAAAAGCGAAAGGGCTTGAATCGATTGCAGTGTTTGCAACTATGCTTCTTGTAACACAAACTTTCTTTGGTACACCGGTAGCATCTTTTTGCCTTAAAAAAGAAGCAAAACGAGTGTTGGCGTTAGGTCAAAATACGGACGCAAAAGCCCAGGCGGCAGAAACAGTGATTGATGAACCTAAAAAACGTATATTTCCGGCAACAAGAAAAGAGCTTCGCACTAGTTCCATATTATTGCTTAAGGTAACCATCATATCGTTTTTAGCGGTTAAAGTGTCTGGGCTTACAAACGGAGTAGTAAATTCATTGATAATTTGCTTGATATTTGGTGTAATTGCAAGTGAAATAGGATTTCTCGAAAAAGATACAATGACTGCCGCAAACAGCCAGGGTTTTGTAATGCTTTGTCTTTTGACAGTTATTTTTGCAAACCTGTCAAGTGCCACACCTGAAATGTTATTATCATTAATATTTCCGATAATCGGATGTTTGGTTTTGGGAATTATAGGATTCAGTATTTTTTCATCAATTGCAGGGAAATTACTCGGTATAGATAAATTCATGGCTATTGCAATCGGATCTTCCGCATTATTCGGATTTCCGGGAACCTTTATCATTTCAAATGAAGTTGCAAATGCAGTTGCAAAGAACGATGAAGAGCGTAAAATTATTTTGAACGCAATACTTCCAAAGATGCTTATTGCCGGCTTTGTTACGGTATCAATAGCATCTGTGGTTCTTGCGGGAGTTATGTCTAAATTAATATAATTGCAATATGGAGGTAAGTAATGAATATTAAAGAGCTGGCAAAAAAATATGAGCAGTATACTATTGACATGCGAAGAGAATTTCACATGCATCCTGAACTGAGCATGAAGGAAGTCGGAACTTCCGACAGAATAAAAGAAGAATTGACGAAAATCGGCATTCCTTTTGAATCAATAGGTACAGGAGTGGTTGCGACAATTAAGGGTAAAAATGAAGGAAAGACAATTGCTTTAAGAGCTGATATAGATGCATTGGAAGTTAATGAAATGCGGGATGTTCCTTATAAGTCCAAGAATGAAGGTATTATGCATGCCTGCGGACATGATGCACATGGTGCAATGCTTTTAGGTGCAGCTCATGTTTTGAATGAAATAAAGGATGAATTTAACGGTACTGTCAAGCTGATGTTTCAGCCTGCGGAGGAAACGGCACAAGGCGCAAAAGCCTTGATAGAAGGCGGTGCATTGAATGGTGTTGATGAAGTATTCGGAATGCACGTCATGGGCAATTTCCCATCAGGAAAAATCGCTGTTGGAGAGGGTCCGCGCATGGCATCGGCAGATATGTTCAGGATAAAAGTCAAAGGTGCGGGCGGACACGGTTCCATGCCAAACTATGGAGTGGATGCTCTTGTGGCAGCATCTTCCATAGTAATGAACCTGCAAACAGTGGTAAGCAGAGAAATATCGCCAATGGAAAGTGCTGTTGTAAGTATTGGAAAATTATCTTCCGGAACAAGGTTTAATGTAATAGCCGATGAAGCAATAATGGAGGGTACTACAAGGTGCTTCAGCTATGAAGTGAGAGAGCAGCTGCCTGCTGCCATGCAAAGAATTGTTAAATCAACGGCTGCAAGCTATAGGGCAGAAGCTGAATTTGAGTATAAATTTCTGACAGCTCCAACCATTAACAATATGGAATCAACTGAAAGAGCAAAAAAAGCCATAGAAAAAATAATGTCCAGGGATGCCGTTATGGAAATGCCGAAAATGGCAGGTTCTGAAGACTTCTCCGAATACTTGGAAATGGTACCCGGCACATTTGCCATTGTAGGAATAGCCAATAAAGATAAGGATACCTGCTATTCAAATCATCATCCCATGTTTGATATCGATGAAGATATGTTGGTGAACGGAGTTGCTTTGCACGCTCAATATGCATTTGATTATTTGATGAATAAGTGATATTCCGGTACGCCTTAGAATTCCAATCAGAAGTATATAATTTAAAGAGAGGGGCTGTCCTAAAAGGTGTGCCCCGAAATTCCTTAAATATTAAGATTTATTAAGAAGTTAAAAATTCCTTGAGATTTCAATAAAGGAATTTTTTTCTTGCCGTGACAAATTTCGATATTATTTTTGAAACCGCGATTTTTCAATGATATTAACAATTTATTATGAAATAAACTACATGTAGTATTTGATTGACATATTTACAGCTAACTGCTACAATATGTAGTACCATATAAAATAACAGGGAGAAAAGGGAAATGATAAGAATATTAAAAAGAACAGGTAATTTCGTTGATTTTAATGCCGATAAAATCAGTAATGCCATTATAAAGGCAATGAAAGAAACCAAGGATGGTGTTGATGAAAGGTTAGCTAATGAAATAAGCTTAAAAATTGAAGAGGAGCTTTCAAATAGAAATTTTCCAATACCTGTAGAAATGGTACAGGACTTGGTTGAAAATTATCTGATGGACAGTGTCAGAAAAGATGTTGCCAAGAAATATATATTATACAGATATGAAAGAGACAAATCAAGAGATTCAAGAAAAAGAAAGGATTACAAGCTTCTTAGCGAAGAGTTTATCAGCAAGTACAAACATATAGGTTCTCCCATGAATCAGCTTGGAAATTTTGTTTATTACAGAACCTATTCCAGATGGCTTCCGGAAGAAAGAAGAAGAGAGTATTGGTGGGAAACGGTAAGAAGAGCAGTTGAGTATAACTGTAGTTTGGTTCCAACCAAGAAAGAAGAAGCAGAGCAGTTATACGATAATATATTTAACTTAAGGCAATTTTTGTCCGGCAGAACATTTTGGGTTGGGGGCACTCCCGTTTCATACAATTACCCAATGGCAAATTTCAATTGCGCATTTCAAGTGATAAATGACTTTCATTCTTTCAGGGATCTATTTTACTTGTTGATGATAGGCTCCGGAGTTGGCGTAAGAATTTTAAAAAGCGATATTGAGCAGCTGCCTAAAATAAGAGGGAATTATAAAATAATTCATGAAGATTACACTCCTGTGGAGAAATCCAAAAGAGAAGACAACTCAGGTGTTGAATTCAGTCAAAATAATTCCGTTAAAATTACCGTCGGTGACAGCAAGGAAGGATGGGTACAATCGCTTGACCATTTCTTCAGCTTTATAAATTCAAGCGAATACAGGAATATCAATACAATCATTATTAACTATAACAATGTCAGACCAAAGGGGGAAGTGTTAAAAACCTTCGGAGGAACAGCCAGCGGTCATTCAAGCATGAAAAATATGTTTACAAAAATTGATTTGGTTATTAAAAAGCGCGGAGCCATTGAAGGCAAGGACAGATTTAAATTAAAACCTATAGACTGTCTTGATATTGCAAATATTATAGGTGAAAATGTAGTAGTTGGTGGTAAACTATCTTATGCTTCCAACGATAAAAAAAACTCTTTTAATTCATGGAAACTCCTTATAGCATAAGGACAATCATGAGCCAAGTCTGGAATAAATATGAATGATAAAAGATTCTATATATATGAATGGTTTAAAACAGTAAATAATGAAATATTTTATGTTGGAAAAGGTACTGGCAGACGAAGATTTGATATTCATAATCGAGGTAAATATTTTATGAATGTCTTTAATAAGTATGAATGTGATTCAGAGTGTATAAAGATAACTTGACCAACGAAGAATCATGTGAATGGGAAATAAAAAGAATTGCCGAATTAAAAAGCATAGGTCAGGCATATTGTAATTTCACTAATGGTGGAACTGGTTTTTCCACAGGAAAATTAAATCCAACTTATAAAACCTCACATACAAACAATGTGAAAAAAAATTCGGAATTGCTTTTAATAGAGTCTATGAACATGGTGGTAAATTGCATTATAAGAAAAGAACACCAAATTCAATATATGAGGGATTAGAAATTATCAGGATAAAATAATTGCAGAAAGGTGCAACGACTAACGAAAGCATAGCTCTAAAAGAGTGAAGAAGCGAGTAGGGTACATTCAAGCGAATGGAAACGGAGAGCAATCGAAAGGTTGAAGATATAGTCTGACCTATATGGTAACATATAGAAGTTCATAAGAGAACTGGTGTAGAGTAGCGAACTACATTGAACATATGGTAAGAAGAACAGCGGAAATAATGCTTATTGATTATGACGATATGGATTGCATTGAAGCTAAAAGCAAGCTTTACAAACAAATAGACGGTCAATGGATTATTGATAAAGACATAATCCACCGCTCCATGAGCAACAATTCAATTTATTACAGGAAAAAACCGACCCGAGAGCAGCTAAATTGGCAAATTGAACAAATGCGGTATTCAGGAGAGCCCGGATGGGTTAATGAAGAGGCAGGCAGCAAGAGAAGACCTAACATGAACGGAGTTAATCCATGCGGAGAAATACTGCTTGACAACAAAGGCTTGTGTAATTTAACAACTGTAAATGTTTATGCATTTGTTGATGAAGACGGCAATTTGGATGAAAGAGGGCTCTTAAGAGCGCAGCGCCTGTCATCAAGAGCTGCTTACAGAATGACATGTGTGGAGCTTGAATTATCTCAGTGGGACAGAGTACAGCAAAGAGATAAATTGACGGGCTGCTCCCTTACGGGGTGGCAGGACATGGTTAATGCCGCAGGTCTTGACAGAGAGCAGCAGGCATCATTATTAAGAAAGTTAAGAGATGCCGCTCACGAAGAAGCTGAAAGATATGCGGGAGAGATAGGAGAGAAAACACCTATTTTAGTTACTACCGTAAAACCCGAAGGAACACTTTCACAGCTTCCGGGAGTATCCAGCGGTGTTCATTATTCTCATTCTCCGTATTTCTTAAGAAGAGTCAGAATAAACAGCCACGATCCTTTGGTGAAGGTATGTGAAGAATTGGATTACCCAATATATCCCGAAGTGGGTCAGGACATGAAAACATGTACCACGAAGGTTATAGAATTTCCGCAGAAAGCTCCTGTTGGAAAGACCAAATACGATATAACTGCAATCGAACAGTTAGAAAACTATAAATTGTTCATGGATAACTATGTTGAACATAATTGTTCCATTACAGTCCATGTAAGAAGTCATGAATGGGCTGAGGTTGAAAATTGGGTATGGGATAACTGGGATGATATAGTCGCTCTCACTTTCCTTTCCTTAGACGACAGTTTTTATCAGCTTATGCCATATGAATCGATAACCGAGGAGGAATACAACAAGAGAGTAAAAGAGATGAAACCTTTCATACCGTCCCTTTTGAGCAAGTATGAGGTTCAGGAAGAAGCATTGGATGTGGGAAGCGATGGCTGTGATACAGGACTTTGCCCCATAAGATAAAGAATTAAACATAAATGATGATATAGTCCTTAAGTTCCGCGAAATGGAGCATGAGGGCTATATTTACTTATTGACATTTTATTTCAAATATTGTAACATAATATTGAAATAAAATGTCATATTTATTTGAGGTATTAAAATGATAGATCTTTTAAATAATGTTCTCCACAAAAAGAAGAAATTGGCAATCGGACTTATGTCGGGTACATCTGCTGACGGAATTGATGCTTGTATAATTGAAATCGAAGGGAATTATACAGATACTAAAATTAAACTAATTGATTTTATAACTTTGGATTACACAAGCAAAGAAAAAGAAAGATTATTAAAACTATGTAATGTAAACACATCAACGGTGAGTGAAATATGTTATATGAATACATATCTTGGCAACAAAATGGGACAAGCTGCTTTAGAAGTATGCAAAAAGGTTAACATAAATATAAATTATGTAGATTATATAAGCTCGCACGGACAAACGATTTTTCATATGCCCGATGAACACAGTACATTGCAAATCGGTGAGCTTTCAAATATTGCCGCATTAACGGGCTGCATAACGGTAGGGGATTTCAGACCTTCCGACATGGCATATGGCGGACAGGGTGCTCCTTTAGTTCCGTATGTTGATTACATATTATTTTCCGACAAGAATAAGGGGCGAATTTTACTTAATTTAGGCGGAATCGCCAATATAACGGTTTTAAAAGCAGGCGGAAAAGAAGAAGATGTTCTTGCCTATGATACAGGACCCGCTAATGTTTTAGTTGATGAAATTGTAAGAATTATAACTGACGGAAGGAAGTCCTTTGATGAAGGCGGGAAAATGGCTCTTAAAGGCAGTATAGACGATCAATGGTTAGATGAAATACTTACAAGAGACAAATACCTTTTGAAAAAGCCTCCCAAAAGTACTGGCAGAGAATATTATACAAAGGAATTTGCAATGAATCTGTATGAACAAGGGATTAAAAGGAATCTTGATAATATGAGTATACTGGCGACAATAACAGCCTATACCGCTAAATCTGTTAAAAATCAAATTGATGCCTTTGTGCTTGATAAATATAAAATAGATGAGTTGTATGTAAGCGGCGGGGGTGCGCACAACCAAATGATTATGAAGCTTTTGTCCGAGTATATGGAAGCAGATGTCATGGATGTGGAAAACTTGGGGTTTCCCGGTGATGCCAAGGAATCAATAGCCTTTGCAGTACTTGGAAATGAGTTTCTTTGCGGCAAAACAAATAACATTCCTAACTCAACCGGCTCAAAAAGAAAGGTCATAATGGGAAAGTTAGCATTACCAAGCTTATATTAATTTTAATGGAGATATTTTATGATTAAGGTGAGGCAAATAAAAACTGAAGATGCAGAAAAATACATGAAGCTTTACAGCAAGCTTGATGAAGAAACGATTTTTAGATTATACGAACCAGGTGAGAGAAAAATTTCTATTTCTGAGCAGATAACAGAAATTAAAAATATGATTAATAATGATAATTCTACAATTATCGTTGCCGAAGATGGAGAGGAAGTAGTAGGATATTTAAGTGCCTTCGGCAGAAGTCAAAATAGGGTAAAGCATATAGTTACCATTGGAATAGCCATATTACAAAGTCATGTAGGTATGGGAATAGGAACCATGCTTTTTAAAGAATTGGAAGCTTGGGCAAAAAAAAATAATAAGCATAGATTGGAACTTACCGTTATGGAAAATAACCCTTCCGCTTTTGCACTGTATCAAAAGATTGGATTTGAAGTTGAAGGGGTAAAGAAGGATTCACTTCTTATTAACGGAGAATATATTAACGATATTTATATGAGAAAATTGATATAGAGGAAAGGGGACACACCTTTACTTAGGGTCAGTCTTTGAGGGTAAAAGGAATGTCCCCCAATGCAGACAAAAGAAGGGAAAGAAATGGAGCATTTAATAGATAATATCATAAGTAAGTATATGGAAGAAAACTATTTTCCATCAGCTGTTTGCAAAATATTCAGCACTGAAGAAACCTATTACCATAAAGCATTCGGCAATGTACAAGCCGACACAATATATGATGTGGCATCCCTAAGTAAGATTATTACTTCAACTGAAATACTCATGCTTATTAATGATGGGAAAATAAGCTTAAACGGTAAAATTATCAGGTATTTGCCGATTATTAATGAATTTAAAGTGCTGAGCGAGAGACTTAAGGGTGTTACCATAGAACAATTATTAACTCATAATTCGGGTCTAATCGATTGGTATCCTTTTTATACGGAGGAAGGAACTATTTTTAAAGTTATGAACGAAGTAATAGGAAAGTATGATAAGTTTAACGGAACACTTTACAGCGATTTGAATTTTATGCTTTTGGCAGAAATCATAAAGAGTACAGCGGGTTTATCATTAGAGGAAAGTCTTGAAAAATATATAAAACAAAGGCTAAATATTAAAAATATATGTTATTGTCCATCTGACAAATCAAATATTGCGCCCACATCGTACGGCAATTGTATAGAGGAAAAAATGTGCATGGAAAGAAATGTTCAATTCGGCAATTGGCGGAGCCATGACACAGCATTGGCAGGCGAAGTTAATGACGGCAATGCCCACTACTTTTTTAAGGGAGTATCGGGACATGCGGGAATATTTGCCGATGTAAATGCTTATGCGGATTTGTGCAGATACTACATGACATCAAGTGATGAGCTTATTAAGTCATCAATGAAGGAACATGGAGAAGGAAGAGGATTGGGATGGCAAATATCCGAGTCATTCCCAATGGGGTGCGGTCATTCGGGATTTACCGGAACAAGTGTATATATTTGTAAGGATATAAATGTTGCTGCGGTAACATTTACAAACAGACTCCATACCAAGGGAGAAGCAAAGGATCTATTTAATTTCAGGAAAGAATTACACAATTGTATTCTTAATATATTAAAAAAAGAAAGGAATTAAAATGAAAGCAAAAAAAGTATTATCATTTATTTCGTTATTGTTGATAATGGCTATAGCATTAACGGCATGCGGCGAAAACAAACAATCAACGCTAAATGATCAGCCTGAACAATCTGAAGAAACACCGGCAGGCGGCTCTGAAACATCTCAAGGAGCACCGGCACAAATTTTAAAATATGCTACGGATTCTGAACCTATAGGTTTAGACCCGCATACGATTACCGCAGCAGCTTCTATTAGAATATTCAGACAAATCTACAATACCTTGGTGGATGTTGACGATAATATGAATTTCATACCCGAGCTTGCAGAGTCTTGGAAACAACCTGACGATTTGACTTACATATTCAAATTGAAAGAAGGTGTTAAATTCCACAATGGAAGAGAAATGGTTGCGGAAGATGTTAAATACAGCTTTGAAAGAGTATTAGATCCTGAAGTTGCGGCAATAGGAAAATCTTACTACGATATGATTGATACAATGGAAGTTGTTGATAATTACACAATAAAGTTTACATTAAAGGAACCTTTCGCTCCATTTTTAACTAATTTAACAAGCCTTTACGGTGCAATTGTACCGAAGGAAGTTATTGAAGAAAACGGAAACCTAATGCAGGTTGCATGCGGTACGGGACCATTTAAGCTTAAAGAATGGATTCCCGATAATAAAATAATCTTAGAAAAGAACCCTGATTATTATGAAGAAGGATTGCCAAAATTAGACGGAATAGAATATTATGTTATGACTGATGAATCTTCGAGAATAGCTGCAATTCGTACAGGCAATGTACATTTAATCAAGCTTCCCGCATCAAGCATATCATTGCTTGAAGGAAACAAAGACGTTGTGATAAAACCTTATCAGTCAAATGAATACAGTTTTTTAGGATTTAATTTGGACTTAGATAAATTTAAGGATGTTAGAGTTAGACAAGCAATAAGCTATGCGGTAAACAGACAGGAAATTATTGACTTGGTATATGACGGAGAAGCAACTGTTACAGGATTTGTTACTCCGGCAATGGGAAGATGGGCTATTGATTATGCCAATGAAGATTTATATAAGCAAAATATTGAAAAGGCAAAACAGTTAATGGCTGAAGCAGGATATCCCGACGGATTTGAAACTAAAATAGCTGTGGGTTTATATGACGACATTAGAGCTACAGGAGAAATACTTCAAAAGCAATTAGAACAAATAGGCATTAAAGCAACTATCGAAAATCTTGAATCAGGACAATATGTGGATGCCTGGAGCAACAGAACTCATGAAATGATGGCAGGTAGAAACGGTGCAGGTACAGATCCTAACAGAGCAGTGGCATTTTTCTTTTCTACAACAGGCTCGGCAAATGTTTGGGGATATTCAAATCCTGAAGTAGATGCATTGTGTAATGAAGGAAAAGTTACGGTTAATGAATCAGAAAGAGAAGAAATTTACAAGGATGCTCAAGAAAGAGTATTAAATGACTGTCCCAACATTTTTATGGCATCGCCCATGGAATACTTTTTCGTAAGAGCAAATATTGAAGGTTTTGAACCATCAACATTTAATGCTGAAAAATTCGAAAACATAGTAATTAAATAGTTGTTAATAGAAGGGAATGAAATAAGCTCAGCTTTGACATAATTGGCTTTGAGTTCCCTTTTCATTTTTATTAAGGAAGTGATGAAATGAGGTCATATATAATCAGAAGATTATTAGCGTTAATTCCTGTATTAATAGGGATAAGCCTGTGTATTTTCTTAATTTTACAGTTAATACCCGGTGACGTTATATCAGGTCTTTTAGGTATAGAAGAAAACCCTGAGCTTAGAGCCCAATTAGAAAAGAAGTTCGGATTAGACCAACCACTGTTCAAACAATATTGGGACTGGATATCTAAAGTATTGCGGGGTGATTTCGGCAGATCCTTTAGAACCGACAAAGAAATATTCCCTGAAATAATGTCTCGTTTTAAAATTACGGCACAACTAACATTTATGGCAGCTTTTATATCCTGTCTAATAGGTATACCGCTTGGGATTTTGTCAGCTCTTAAAAGAAATACATGGATCGACGGGATTATAAGAGTAATAGCCTTGTTGGGAGTGTCAGTTCCTGGCTTTGCATCAGCCACACTTTTAATACTGTTTTTATCTTTGGCATTTCAATATTATTCTCCGGTAGGATATGTCGGATTTTTTGAAAACCCCTCAATAAATATGCAAATTATGATTTTACCATCTATTATTTTAGGTACAAGCATGTCAGGTTCAGTAATGAGAATGACTCGTTCATCGGTGCTTGAAATATTAAGACAGGATTTTATTAAAACTATAAGAGCAAAAGGGGCACCCGAAAAAGTTATAATATTTAAACATGCTTTAAAAAATGGACTCATACCCATTATAACATTGGTTGGTATGCAAATAGGGTCTTTGCTCGGAGGAGCAGTGGTGACAGAACAGATTTTTTCCATACCTGGTTTAGGATTGATGACCCTTACTGCAATAAATCAGAGGGATTATCCCGTTATTCAAGGTTGTGTATTGTTTATCGCATTCATATATGTAATGATCAACCTATTGGTTGATATACTGTATACATATGTGGATCCGCGTATAACATACAAATAGGCAGGTGACATATGAAAACAATAATTGGAATTATTAAAGAATTAATAAAGGATCCAATGGGAAAAATCGGTTTTATCGGAGTTTTGGTAATTATTATATTAAGCGTTTTAGCCCCGATAATAGCACCTTATGATGTAACTGAAATGTTTACTCAGGACAAACTAACCGGCCCAAGCAGCCAGTATTTTTTCGGAACGGATAATTTCGGGAGAGATGTGTTCAGTCGTGTAATATTTGGAGCTAAGGTATCACTTAGGGTTGGAATAATATCGGTGGGCATAGCAGCATCCTTTGGTTTAATATTCGGTGTAGTCGCAGGATACTTTGAAGGTAAAGTTGATAATATCATAATGCGATTTATGGACATATTATTTGCATTTCCGTCAATACTTTTAGCTTTGTTTATAGTATCGGTATTAGGACCAAGCATTACCAATACCATGATTGCCATAGGAATAGTGAATACACCGGTTTTTACAAGAACAGTCAGAGCATCTGTTATTTCCGTTAAGTCAATGGAATATATAGTCAGTGCAACCAGCATCGGGTTAAAACCTAAAAATATTATAATAAGGCACATAATTCCCAACATTTTGGCACCATTTACGGTTCAAGCCACCTTGGCTCTATCCGGTGCAATATTGACGGAAGCGTCAATGAGCTTCTTAGGTTTAGGAATTCAGCCCCCTGATCCCTCCTGGGGTTCAATGTTGAATGAGAGCAGAAAATATATGGAAATGGCACCCTGGCTTGTAATATTCCCTGCAGCTTTTATTATTTTTACAATACTGTCATTCAATATTTTGGGAGATAGTTTAAGAGACGTGTTAGACCCAAAATTAAAGTTGTAGGAGGTGATTATGGAAAATTTATTGGAAGTAAAAAATATTAGTATTGATTTAAAAACAAAAGATAATTACATGAAGTTAGCTGATGATATCAGCTTTAATATAGGCAAAAAGCAAAGCTTTGGGATTGTGGGAGAATCCGGCTGCGGCAAAAGTATAACAGCACTATCGATAATACAACTTTTATCATATCCCTTGAAAGTTAGTAGCGGACAAATATTATTTGATTCGAAAAAAGGAATGGTTGATTTATTATCGCTTAAAAATAATGAAATAAGAAAAATAAGAGGGAAAGAAATATCAATGATATTTCAAGAACCAATGACGGCATTGGATCCAATCTTTACCATAGAACAGCAAATAGCTGAAACTTTAAAATTTCATACAAATTTAAGTAAAAAAGATATGAGAAGCATGGCGCTGGAAATGCTTAAAAAGGTAGGCATACCAAGGGCGGAACAAATACTGAATGAATACCCTCATCAGTTGTCAGGGGGAATGCTTCAGCGAATTATGATTGCCATAGCACTGATATGCAAGCCCAAGCTGTTGATAGCCGATGAACCTACCACTGCATTAGATGTTACCATTCAGGCACAAATATTAGATCTCATGAATGAATTAAAAGAGTATTATGATACTTCAATTATAATGATAACACACGATTTGGGGGTTATTGCGGAAACCTGTGAAAGGGTTGCGGTATTTTATTCGGGACAAGTTGTGGAAGAAGCAGATGTGGCAGCATTGTTTCACAATACAGCCCATCCTTATACAAGTGGCCTGCTAAAGGCGGTAACTTCCATAGGAGACAAAAGCAAAGAACTTTATACTATACCGGGCATGGTTCCGGCCGGTGGGCATATGCCAAAAGGCTGCAGATTTGAAGAAAGATGTACTAAGACAATGCCCATATGCAAAGAAAAAGCTCCTGAATTAGCCGAAATTGAAAAGGGACATAAATGCAGATGCTGGCTTTACGGTGAAAGGGGTGATAATAAATGAGCAAGATTTTGGTTGAAGTAGAGAATTTAAAAA
>ENA-UOOR01003146-UOOR01003146.1-fermentation-metagenome-genome-assembly--contig:-NODE-3146-length-15184-cov-4.419724_pt1 | contig 15184 bp, 7 predicted proteins | sample MGYA00245780_ERZ724029 | MGnify/ENA primary metagenome ERZ724029 (study PRJEB28704, sample SAMN03018315) | fermentation metagenome | biome: anthropogenic terrestrial biome; feature: soil; material... | reverse complement strand
GATCCACCATGTCAACAAAATTCTGGCGGCGCAGCTCCCTCAAGGCCTCTGCCAGGTAATCCACCACAAAACCATAATGGTCAGTGAAGAAATCCACCTGCATCTTTGGTACCTCCCAGCCAGGCAAGTAGTAGTGAATGCGATCGAAAAAGGCCATATCCTCCCGAATCACCTCCGGCATGGGCGCGAAGAGATGAGAGCACCGGACCATGATCTCCACTGGCTGGTTAGTGTTGCCGAACATTACGATCGATGCCGCCCCGGATAGGGCGTCTTTACCTCGGGCAAAGGTGCCCGACTCGCAGTAGGTCTTGAGGGTGGTTATGACCTCTTTAGGCATCTTTTGTAGGTCCGCTACCTCATCGAAGGCCACTGCATCCCATAGGCCCACTAGACCCATTTTGCCCGTACCGATGTTATAGAATAGGTTGGCCACTGTCGTTGGGCCGGTGAGAAGTATGGCGTAGGGAGTGAACTCCTGGTAGGCGTAAGACTTGCCGGTTCCTCGGGGTCCCAGTTCGATGAGGTTGTAATTTTGCTCGCACAGAGGAACCAGCCTGATCAAGAAGTGAAGCTTGAGCCTCCTGTCGAAGTGAGACGGCTCCATGCCAATGCTTCTGATCAATAGGTCAATCCATTCGTCACTAGTGAACTGGCGGCGAGATCCGATATATTCGGGAAGATCGAAGCTGGCAAGCTGGATGGGCTTTAGATCCTCTATCCAGAAAGGACTGCGCTTGCCTCTAGCTTCTTCGTCAAACCTGTGGATCAGGTCCACTTGGGCCCAGATGCCTCCCATGAGAATACGATCGTACTTTTGAACATAGAGTTCGGGGATATGCACGTACTTGTGGCCGAAGTTCACGAACTCAGCCCAATACTTATCGTCTTCAGAGAGGTATCGGACTTTGACTTTGTCAATTATGGTGTGCTTGCCGTTCTCTCTTACAAAGGACTGTGCTTTATTGGCCTCGTCGGGACGGACAAAATTGTCTGCAAGGGTGGAATTGACCACCTTCAGTCCTGCTTCCATCGTTGCCTGATCATCGGTAGCACAATACTTGCCCAAGAGATACTCTAATACAAAGACAGGGACGTTGGCCCCGACCTTTACTTTCCTAACTAAGTCTTTGCGAACCACCCTCCCTGCGAAGACGGAAGTTACCTTTTGATCGAGTTCAGGCATGATTGTCTCCTTGATATTGCTTCTATTTTGTTGGCTTTGGATCTACAATCTCAGTATTTTAGCATTGATACATCGATTGTCTTTGGTGGTGCTAATTCTATTTCAGTAAGTGCGTCGAGCAGATGAAGGCTTACTTTCTTTTCAGAGAGGTCTCTCGTGATCTGCAAGGTTATGGTGTTCGGCTCCATTGTCCATGGCTCCTTTTCCGCATTCTTCATTTGTATCTCCAATGTTGCGTCTTCGAAACCATAAGATGCTGAAATGGCCTTAGATATGCAGACATCGTTCTCCCTAAGCTCCAGCCTGATTCGGTGAGGCTTTATGCTCGATAAGCTATGACTCGCCTTAGCGGATAAATTCACCGAGAAATATCTGGTGGTCAATTTCCTTTCACCATAGTCGATGGACCAGATGACACCTTCACCGGATTTCTTTTCTGCGGAAATCGGTATCAGAGTAAGAACGGGAATGATCAGCTCTTGAGGAGAGAGGCCTCCATGGAAATATGCCTTGGATTTACTCTTGGCCCTGAAACAGGCCAGGCCCCAGGGAGTCGCCATCTCCAGATCTCCACCCAGTCCCAGATCGGATATTCTGGCGCGAAGGTAGGCTTGGCCTGAGGCTCCACCCCGGCCTATCCAAACCCTTCTGTGCAGATCTGCAGTATCTCCTCCCGGAGGATCGATGCTCATGTCAACGCCCAACTCCTCGCCAAAAAGATAGCCATGGTCAGCAGTTACTATTATCTTCTTCACGCCCAGTCTGGTGAGGTTGCGGATGGCTTTTTGCAGTCGCGAGAGAAGCTCGTTCATGAAGGTTCGGGCAAACGAGAGATTGTCACTCTCGCAGAGGTTGTCGATCTCTTGAGAGGTAATAAGAATTAGATCTGCGTCCTGGATGGCCTTGGATATGGCCCTTACCGGCTTGGGAAGCAGGCTATCTAAGTCTCCCTCGAAGAACTTTGCTCCGGTTTTATCTTTGAGGAATCGTACTCTATCAGCTCTATCTCGGAGTATTGTCCCATCGATCTGCAGAGCAAGTTTGCCCTCCGCTGCTTTTATCACAAGGCCTGCAGAGGCTCCTGGGAGCAAGGAAGCCATGCCAATTTCAGTGATGGTAGGTGCGGACGCTATCGCGGGTTTTAGCTCGCCCTGAAATTCTGAATTTAAGGCCAAGAGCAGTTCTTTGGCCATTTCAAACCTCAAAGCATCGGCCCAAATATAGGCCGTCTTGCCATCCGACAGAGTTGGTTTCACATACTTATCGAATATTTCCGTTTGGCGGGGGGCCCCAGGGATCCGGAAGCCAACTTGTTGGAAAGAGCGGAGGAAAAACTCCAGCATCTTTGAGGTGGCTTCCATGTATCTCTGCCGGGCTCTAATGATGAGGAATTCCAGGTTGTCTCCTATCTCCTGGTCGATATCGTGATATCTCTTCTCCATGTTGCGGTAGGAGGAATCCAGCAGCAGCCAGGGACTCTGTCCGGAGATATAAGAATCAAAAATGGATTTGGCGCTCTCCTGGCAGGAGCGCAACTCCTTTTCCACTCTGTCAGCCTCAAGGAGAACCCAGCCAGCCACGGCGATCAAGCTCCAGCGCGCTTGTATTACTGGTTGCTCCGACCAGAATCCAGATTGGTGCTGTTCAGCCATATCAACGAGGTCTGCTCTGGTCTCTTTAGCGAGTGCATCTTCGACTATGCTCTGTAGAGCTCGTTCAGTCTCAAGGAAGGTCTCGACGTTTAAGATCTGATCCAGGTTGAACAATATTTTGGAGAGACAGAGATCTGCAAAGACCTGGTTTGAGGCAGCTACATAGCTATTTCTCAGGTCTCTTCGCGACCGCCAAATCCTGGCCAGGTCTATGCAGGCTTTGCTTGCTGTGGGCTCCTCGGCGGTCTTCAAAGAGGCTAACTGCTGGGGAATGATTCCCTGCAGGGCATTGAGAAAATCTGTGGTCAGGATGTGCCTGGCCAATCGTCCTCTTAGGTCCTTTGGACTTTCGCCCTCCTGCGCCTCCAGCTCGAACTCCAATTGTAGGAGCGCAGCCAGCTCGGGCAATGCGTCCTTATTCAGGAGCTCTTCATCGTATTGCTCACTGGATAAGAACCTCAGAGCCACATCATGCGGGCTGCTGGTGCCAAAGATCAGGGAGAGGAGCCCTCTGGAACTGCCTGGTCCGCCATCAGCCATCCTGTCGAGATCAGCCAAGCTGATCTTGCCTGCTTCTATCTGCTTCTCTATCTGAGTCAGTTCTTGGTCACCCATTTTTCCCCGCAGCGCGGCTTTGGCGACGACCGAGAGCCGAGTATTGCGTTGGCGGGGCTGGGCTCCGGGAAAAATGACCACTCCTGCGGCCTCGGCCTCTATGAGCGCATTGTGAGTTTGGGAGCGATCCAAAGGAACATAAACAATCAGCCTAGGTGGATCGGAACCGGAGAGGAAAGGATCGATTCGGTGGCGCAGGGCGAAGAAGCTGTCATCGTATTTCTCCAGAGGTGTGGCGGGCAAGTCCAAGGATTTCACGAATTCCCTGTAGTGGCCTTCGGGATCATACCAGACTACTATGCGTTTATCATCCACCTGCTTTTTAATGAGGCCTCTCAGATAATCCGAAACCTTGCCTTTCATTGCCCTCCCTCGTAAACGTCCAGCCTGTCATGAGTTATGGCATAAGACATGTTGGTTTTGCATTTCTCTAACACTCTGTCCGGCCAGTAGCGCATGGCCGTGTAGGACCAGTCGTACTTGCCCTCCTCCAGCTCCTGCCAGAATTTCTCCGGCTCCTTCCAGGAGGGCATCAGCTCTCGCAGTGGGGCCAGGTTCAGCATAACGCCGTCATCGATCTCAGGCGTCCAGCCCACCGTCTCGCCACGCTCATTTTTCTGCTCCAGGACGCGCCGGATGGCGGCTTCGAAGGCTTCCAGGTCGAGGAGCTTTGTCTCCAGGTCATCCAGATCCTTCTCCAGCAACTTTTTTGCCCGGCCTTCTGCGGACTTCTTATCAGTCTGGACCTCATCGATGCGATTTTTAAGCTGGTTAATCTTGCCTGTAACATATCGAGTGCCCATGATGAGCGGCAGAGTATCCCTATTGGCTCTCTCGTGGAAGACATAGACACTGAAACTCTTCGCAGGAGACTGGAGCAGCCAGTAGACCGGACGCTTGCGATACTGCTGTAGGTGTCTCTTCCAGAAGTCCTTCTCCAAATAGCGGCGCAGCAGTGACTCGGGATTGCCGTCGCCTAGGGCGGCGCTCACGACCTCCGAGGCCCCGGACTCGCCTAGAGCAATCTCCAGGGCATTCCAGACCTTGATTGCCAGATCGTCCTGATGGCCCTCATCCAGGGTGGCCACGCCGTCGCTGTCGGTCAGGGATCGAAGCTGTGCTGCTACCGGTGAAGAGAAGCGGCCCTGGCCCAGGGCAGCGGAGATGTCCGGCTGGAACCTGCCCATGACGATTGCCACAGCGTAGCTGATCCAGCGGCGGGCCAGTTCCTCGTCGTCGATGTAATCCGGCTCCACCTCCTTTGCCTCTTCGCCCTCGGCGACGGGCTGTGCTAGCTCGGACTCGATCGCCTTTCGGTCCTCATCCGAGATGCCGTAGAGCCTGTAGACCTCCTCGTCGATGGCCTTTTCCACGTTTTTCAGGGCATCCTCTCGCAGCCAGATCTCGGTGAGGGTGTCATCCAGGCTGACAGTCCAGGGCGGGGAGATGAAGTCAAAGGTGGTTTCGTCTTCAGCGGACTCGGCCTGCGCGAGGGAGATGGCACGTTCGACGAGGCTCTCAAGCTGCCTGCTGGACTCGGTAGGGATGGGGAGGCGGGCGAGGTCGCCGACCTGAAATGCTATGGTAGGATTCAGCACAGACAGAAGCATTGAACATAATTTGGAATTAAGAATACCTATTGTCAGATTTATTTGTTCTTTCAGAGGAAAACATGTAACACCATTCACGTCAAAGATAAATCCACCTGGGGAGATCCTACTGGTAAATCCTTTTGTGCTCAGGAGAGTCCATGTTACCCCGCTGCGGAAGTAATAATCCTCGTTGGGAACAATCCATCCAGTATTATTGCCAATATATGGGTACTTCTGAATTTGCTCTTCTTTAAGCTCAATGCCTGCATCAAGAAAATTAACGATATATTCCTGATTTCCATACCACAGCTGGAAGCTTCCTCCTTTCATGTAAGGGAACCACTTCTTCCCGCTCGCCTGCGCTTCTTCAACATTCTTGCATGCAAATTCGATTCCCTTATCTCCCACCTCCCACCAATAACGAAGAAATCGCATATTGTTCCTTGTGCCCATGCCCATCTTTGGCTGTGCAATCTCCCCCAGCTTGGGCAGCTCCACGAACATCCGTCTCAGCCCTGGCGTGATCCAGTAGACCCAGGGGCTGCCGGGAATAGAGTTGAAGTCGGCCTGCTGGTAGCGGAAGACCGCCGGATCGGCTTCGCCCTCCCGCAACCGCGCAAGGGCCTGCTCGAAACGCAGGCGCTTGGCTTCAGCATCTAGCTCCTTCACCAGGCGGAAGTAAGTTCCCTGAGCATCAAAACGTATCTTGTGGTTTGTTTCGTTTCGGATAACGAAATTTGTAGTATTAACCTTCTCTCCGCCGATATCCTCGAAAGCATGCGGTCCCGCATGGGTCATTGCCTCGATGGCACATGTCGTGAGGATTTCTTCTCGCAGCTCCTCATAGCTGGAAATGAACATGAATGACTGCTGGGCAATCATTCCGATGCGCCCTCTTTCATTCGTGAGTTCCTGGCAGCGCAGTATAAAAGCTGTATAAAGGTCTCCCTTTCCTTCAGGATAGTTGGCCTCAGTGAAATCTGCCAATTCAGGATTCATATTCCGTCGTGCCATATATGGCGGATTTGTAAACACGCAGTCGTACTTGCGGCGCATGATGTCCAGCAGGCGCATCCCTTTGCTCGCCTCGCCCACGAAGTAGCTCTCGTCCCCGCCCGATGCGGTCTGCTGATCTGCGAAGCTATTGAAGGCCATGACGATCTGGTCTCCCAGCACATCCCAGAACTCCGGCCCCCATACCTCAGTGCGGGCCACATCCTGTGGCACATCGGCCAGGTCCTCGAACCTTTGCAGGCTGGTGAGGTGAGTTCGTCGTTCCCGCTCCACCTCCAGAGTTATGGCGCCCTCCAGGGGCAGGAGCGACCCTACTCCCTTGCCCGAGCCTCCCCGCATCGTGCTCCACAGCCTGCGGATGACTCTCTCGTAGACGGGCAGGGTGAACTTGCTTGCCTTGAGGAACTCCTCCAGTTTGGCGTCCTCTGGTAGCTGCAGCTCGGCGCAGGCCAGGTGGCTCTCCGTTATCTGTGCTTTGGGATTCAGGCCCTTCGCCTTCAGGTAGAGGACCAAAGCGGAGAGTTGCACCGCCCGCAGATCGATATCGATCCCGAAGATATTGTTGGCGATGATAGCGCCCGGAATTGCCTCGGCTGAGGTGACAGAGGGCTTTTCCGGCCAGCCCGGCTGGCCTGCCTTTTCCATCTCTTCTCTATACATCTCGGCCAGGAGGTCGAAGGCCACCAGGCCGAAATGCATGGTCCCGCAAGCTGGGTCGAGCACTTCTATCTCTCTCACGGGCTTCATTTTTTCTGCAGGGATCTCCCCTACTAGGGGCACCAGATAATCGAGCTTCTCGGCCAGGCTGGAGTCGGGGTGCATCTGCATCCACTGACGGCCCAGAGTGTTCTGCACCAGGAACTTCACAATCCAGCGCGGAGTAAAGAGCTGAGTGGCTGCGGGAATGTCCTCAGGCCGGATCTTCTGCTTCTTCTTGTAGAGTCGGTCGAAGACGTCTTTCTTCTCATTTTCATTGAAGTACTGGTAGATCCAGCCTACCGTCTCCTCCTGGCTCCAGGCGTCCGCCAGTGCGGGATCATTCAGCATCTCCAGGAGCGACTTCAGCGCTCTAGGCCTGGGAAAGAGCCTGCTCGCCAGGTTCTCAGGGTCAAAGAGCACCTTGATCTCCTTCGATAGCTCTGCGCATTGCCAGAGCAGGAAATGGCGGTAGGCCACATCCCTCGGCCCCTCGCCCACCTCGTTCTGAGGTAGGCTTCCCTGCTCGTAGAGCCGGAGGTCGTCTTCGTGCTCTGCCAGGTAAAACTTGTTGGCATTGGACTCTTGATAGCGATCCACAGAGCCGCGAATGAGCTTTCGGGCCTCCATCATCTTGAAGGCCACCAAGCGGTTGAGGTGAGTGAATGCCACCTCCTTGACCAGTTTTTCTACAGCCTCCGGCCTCTTCAGCCCGGCCTGTTCTTCGTCATTGAGGAACTTCTCCAGGCGCTTTCTGGTAGCCCGGACCTTGGGGAGCGCAACCGCGGGCAGCCTCTTCACGTCTTCAAAGTTGCCCTTGCCGTCCAGGCCGTAAATGCCCTGCAACAAGTCACGTATCTCGCCCGTCAATAGCTCTCTTGCTTTAAGAGTTGTATTATGGATGGCTGACTTATCCATTAGCATCACTGCCCCATTCCCGCGAGATATTGCATCAATGGATCTGAGAAAAACATACGATCAGCTCTCTTAGTCGATTCATGTTCCTTTATTCTGTCACGTATGAATTCATCAATTTCATGAATTTCCTTGATAATGAATGGCCGTTCATTACCGTCATTTAGCGGTCTTCCAATGACGGCAAGTTTAGCCAATAAAAAATCATCTTTGCTCAACTTAGCACAATCATTTAGCTCAGCAACGAGACTTGGAACTTCAGATTCTGCTACTAATCCGATACGCTTAATGGCATAAGCCAAAGTCTCTTTTGAAAATGATTTTAATAAATCCATTTGATCGAATTGTCCCGTTTTCACTTGAACTATTAGTCCTATGGCTCGATCAGAGGTCAAACCAAGGTCTCTAAAAAAATCTTGGTCCCAATCCAAATATTTACCTCTGATTTTCTCCGATACGAATGGAAAACGGACCGCCAATATATCACAGTCACCACTGTACTTCCTATTTTCCCTCTGATGGACATCATGAAGGACAAAGTTCGTAATTGGAAAGAATCCGTTGAGTCTCAAGTACCAGTAAGTTAGCACTTCACCATAGTTTGTCATTGCTACACCAAAACTATTCTAGTATTCTGCGCATCTATTTCCGGAATCGCTGATACCACGTGAGATCACTCCAGGATTATGCTTGCTTTTTCCTGAAGCAGCTTCATCAAATGTTCTCTCAGCGCTTCCACAACCTTCTCTACGGATTCTTCAGAATCGATCTTGCCTTTGTATATCTTGGAAAGGCGCACCCTCTCTACACGCAAGGGCTGATCAACTGGACCTGTGAGCTTGGCTATCCTTTCCAGGACGTTGGCCTTGATCTCTGGCAAAGCTTGCTTATCAGACTCCATCTGCGGGATGCTAGCCCTGCAATTAGAGCAGTAAACGCTGCTTTTCAGCATATCGAAATCATCGCAACTCTTTCCAGTCAACTCCCGCAAAATAGGCTCTCTCATAGCTTCCTTGATCATTGCCCAGTCAGGATTTAGCTTGATCTCCTCGATGACTGCCTGGAATGCGTCCCTCCTTGAGTCGTGCAGCTTGACGTAAATCTCAAGATATCTCTGAGAGATTTGAGTGGACGAGTTCTTCATTTCGGTCAGATGATCATATAAATCTCCTGTGGAGAGGAGCACCTCCAGATCCTCGACCATCTTTTTAATCTCTTCATCATCCTCAAGCCGCAACTTGAGGGTCGGCCACATCTCTTTCAGCGCCAATCTGGCCCCATTGATGGCCTTGATAGTATCCTCATCTACAGTATCTCTGATGACGTGAACGCCATCCAACGATTCCTTCAGAGACTTGCCTTCTCCAGCCAGCACGCCTACGACATCTTCAGCCGTTCCCTTTCTCACCCGTTGGAGGATATCTTTGACATTCTCAAATCTGTCAAGTCCAGGCAGCTTATTGGCCTTTATTCGCTCCTCAATAGGCAGCAATTCCCGCGTCTCCTTTTCCGCGTATTGCTTAAAGGCAGACGATATGGCATTCTTATCCACATCAACCGTCCCACCAGTTATTTCTTCGAAGCTCTGTACCGCCCTTGTTAGATCTCTTAGGTCGAGTACTTTCGCGGGAGTAAACAAAGCTGATCTAAATGTCCGGTTGTTAGTGAAAGCTTCATGGCTGGCAGCATCTCGATACGAATCGAAGCGCTGACCTCCAAAAGCGACCTCAATCGCCCCGGCTCGGAAGAGCGCCGCAAGCACCAGCCTGAGCATGTCCAGGTCTCCTCCATACCCCATGCCACCAAAGTGAGACTCAAGGGCCTTGCCAGTCCTTGTGTCCCTGCTGCCGTAGCCATGCTCCCGGTTGAGGTAGTCAAGAACCTCCCGAGCCACCTCGGCTTCAGAATTGAGCACATACTTCTGGCCGTCCCTTATTACCAGATTCATTCCCTGTTCTCCGTTGTAAAAGATAGCAGGAAGACCACTTAAATTTGCAGCCTTCAGTAGCTCCTCGGCCTCGTCTCCTTCTAGATCCTTCGCCCACATCGGCAACTTAGGATATAGATCTAAGACGGCATTGTCTAGAAGATTTTTGATTATGTTCTCAACGCTCTTTCCTAAATCCGATCCATCCTTAGAGCTGGCTCGGAACATGGAGGCACCGCTCAGGAAAGCTTCCGCCACTTTTTCTTGCAGCCTGGACTTCTTCCTGCTCACTTCCTTCTTCTCCGCTTCCAGAAGCGCAGCCTCCTCAATGACTATCTTATTTTGGGCCCGCAAATGGTCATACTTCTTTGCCATCTCCTTGGAGGAATGAAGGTCAGCGACGAGGGCGTCAACCTCTGCATTCAGCGGAAATATGAAATAAATTTCGTTCTTGTGGGCTTCCAATCTGCTCTCTCCCCGAATCTCTTCCTTCTTAGCCTGGAAGGTCGCTGTGTCCTCTGAAGTGATTATGGATAAGGGTAAATGCCCATCTTCGATTCTCTCGCCGTTGTAGCTGACAGCTACTTTGAAGGTCTTCAACTTCTGGAAGCGATAGTTTTTCATTCCCAGCTCTCCGAAAATTCCAGAAACCGCTTCATTAAGAATATCCCTTCTATCTCTGGGCTTGGGCTCCAGGCTCCTTCTTTCTGTCTCCCAACTCTTTTCTTGAGCAGTCTGAAGCTTCCATCCCTCCTCGGTATTTCTGACGAACTTGGCTTCATGAAGAAGGTCCAGGGCGGATTTGATATCCGCTAACGGCGCGGGCCGATCGACCTTGTCCACTAAACAGGCTGCTATATTCGCCTCTGTTCTGGGAAGGTCCCTGATGAACTCCAGCAAGCATATGGCCTTCGCTGTCCTCAAGGCCCACTCTGACTCTTTCTTGAAGCTTCTGCCAATATCATCGATATCTTTTCGCTTCTCCGTGGAGATGTTTCCTTCTATCAGGTCGAAGATCTTATCCAGAGTTACAAGAACGCCTACTGGCTTGTCCTTCAAGGCAGTCCTCTCATTGACCAGCATCTCATGGGCCTGCTTGATGATCGTCCTGTTGCTGCCGCCCAGATGTTTGTCGGCACCAGGCTGCAGGCGAATGCCGGACATAATGTCTATGGATATGTCGATAAAGTGAGGGAGATATGGATAGCTCTGAACGAACTCCTCCTCCTGGACCTCGCTCTTGCGTGATGTCCTCTCCAGCCGGCAGCTGAGGTTCAGCTGTCCCTGGGAGCGATCAAATAGACTCTTCAAAACTGGCAAAGCTTCCTCCTTCTTGGCCAGCACTCTGCGGCTTGCCACCTCACGAATATCCGCGGGAGCCAGGTCAACCCGGTACTTGAACCTGTCCTGTAGTTTAGCCAGTTCAACTCTCTTTGAGTCGAGAGCGGCCACAACCTCCTCCAGCTTCTCCTGGGAAGTAACAGCAATCCAACAAGGTGCAATGGCCGTTTTAGCCTTCATGCGGTTCTTGCTCACCTTGCCGAATTGTTCCACAACGGCTCGCAGATCCTCAATCCTGTCCACGCTCCGGGCAACGTACTGTCCGACCTCATCGATTATAAAGAATAGAGCTTTTCCAGGGCGTCTGCGCGCTGTAAGCTCAAAGGCCCTATCAACAACCAGCTCTACCGTAAGGGTAGGATGCTTTCCTTGAAGGGATTTGGCCCATGAATCGGCTTGAGGAAATGTCTTGGGATTCATCTTATGAAGGATTGCAGAGGCATAATTGATCTTCATAGCCCCTTTTCTGGCCGCGCTCCAGGCCTTGCCATTGATTTCTTCTGAGAGATCTACGAACTCATTGAGCTGTCCATCACCTTCCAGCTCGATCTCCAGCTCGGCAATATCATAATCCTCAGCATAGTCCAGATGGGAGAGAAGTCGCCGGTAGATGACCTCTGCAATCTTCTCATCTCCGCGCTTTACCTCCTTGGCCTTGGAGATGTCAAACATGATCACCTCTGTAGGCAGCCCCTTGTTAACGAAATCCACAAATTCGCTGATTCGTCTGTCCTTGAGCTGATTCTTGAAGAGGTCGCTGTATCTGCTGTCCAGTATTGTCGGATTGGCCAATACATAGCCCAGATTCTTGGCAAAGGAAGACTTGCCGGAGCCAAAGAAACCGGAGATCCAGATTCCTACGCCTTCATGAGGCTCGGATGGAGCTTCAGCTATTGCTTTCAGGAGCGCCCTGTAGTGATCCTTGATCCTGTCTGTAGCCACATACTCCGTAATCTCCGAGTAGACTGTCTGCTCATCCAGCTGGTCCACCTGAATTATCTCTTCAATGACCTGGTTTAGATCCCTGGAGAGTAGATCCCCGATTAATTCCATTTCTGCATCTCCCTCTAAAACCTCAGTATATCTTCACCCTATAATTCCCCTGAACTTCCCTGTCCATTAGATCCATAAAGCGAAGGCCAGTTGTTCCTTCTATGGTCCCCGGATAGAAGAGTATGGTCGTTACCCTGGTGTAGCCATGCATCTCATCGAGCAGCCTGGACATAGGATATATCGCCGGGGCCATAGAAGCGGCTCTCCAGAGAAATGCAATGTGCTTTGCTGGATCCAGTGGCTTCAATCGTTCCGCCAGCAGACACTTAAGAGGACGATAATCAGAATCGGAAAGGTAGATGGTCACTTGCTCCTGAGCCTTTTCGAACCCCATCGCCTTTTCAAGTTCGATTATCTGATCCAATCCCTCAGATGCTTCTATGGCCTGCCAAAGCAGTTCGGACAAAGAGATTTCTACTGTCTCCTTTCCGATAGCTTTCAGCCTGGTGGCGAGCAAGCTCAGCTCTTTTCGCAGCGTCCACTCATCTTGAGGCTCATACCTCAATATAGCAAAAGGCATATCATGGTAAACGCTCACCCGCTGCGGCTCTGCCTTCAGGTCATTCTCCAATAGCTCAATGCGCTCTTTCAAGGATAACATGAACATACTCCTCGATGGACTCGGATGGGAATACGATCCTGACCACAGAACCTGCTGCGTGATAATCAAGCAAATGCAGCTGGTGAGCTTCAATAAAGAGGTGCTCAACTGCCTCTGTTTCCAGGAAGAATAATTGCCACTCTTTGCTTTCCAAGAGCCGTTTGCCTGAGGGCTGAATCCTGCTCAGGAAATAGGCAATATAACAGAAGGCATCAACCCTGAGATAAGCTGGTGTAAGACGCTTATTTTTCAATCCCTGCAGTACTCCAAAATCCCTCAAGGTACTCATTAGCCCCTGAGCAGATTTCTCAATGGTATTATCTGACCAGGGTTTAGCAGTTGATCCTTTGGAGATTTTATCCCGGATCCAGTTTTCAGCGTCCTTAACCAGGATATCCTGCCTTCCGCTCTTATACCTCGGCCATAGAACCTCAGTCACGAAATCGTGAATGAGCGGATCAGATCTCGCTGCATGAAAATATAGAATCTGGTTCAGGCTGTCTGCGGGATGCTTTGCCCTGATCAGGGTAATTAGGGTTTTTGTCACCTGAACTTCATTCAAATAACGCTGCCGAAATATCTGTAAGATGTCTTCCACTCTTGAACGAGATGCCTTTCCAAGAATGTTTCTTTGGTGGAAATGATCAAAATTGTCTTGAATTGAAGTCGAATCATCCCAGCCGGCCAGCAGGATCTTTGTCTCGCTCAATATCGCGCCCGATTTCAAGATCTTGCTTGAGTAATTCTGCACCTTGCTGGATTTCATCTGCATTCCCTCATATGGGGATACGTCTATCTGGTTTCTGCATCCCTCCAATCCTCCCGAAATTTCTGGTTCAGCCATGTTCTATGGATTTATCATTGTTGCGGTTACAATGGCAACAGGATTGCAGAGGAAAATATTAAAAATTATGTGATAAATTAGATTAGGAACGTATAATGAGACAGCATAGCATAAGGACTTCTATCATTCTAAGTTCACCTTGAATGCTCTTTGATACTCTTCGATTCTCTCATCCAAATATTCTTGAAAATTTGGAATATTTTCATCGCCCAAAAGCACCAATCTAGAGATCCCATCCTTTAGATAAAATAGCTCTGCGCCGAGTAATGGTGAGAAGATCTCCCTGGCCAAGTAGAGATAAAACTTCATCTGGAAATCATGAGCCTCGCTATGGCTCTCTGATCTGGAGAACTTGAAATCCAGGATTTTCCAGCCCTCTGCAGTCTTAATCACCTTATCCAGCCGGCCATAGAGTATATACTCACCAAAAGGCTTAGTAATCTCATACTCATTCCTAGACTCTAGCGCCAACTCCATCTCCTTTACCAGAGGATGGTCCTTCAGCAAGCTCAGGTAATTCCGGACATCTTCAATATCAACTTTATTGATTCCTATTTGGTCCTGCGATGCAATCAAATCTCCGCTATACAGAACCTCATCTAGTCCGCATCCATTCCCCATGGCCTCCATGATATGATAGGCCATAAGGCCAAGCGCTGGGCTCTTGTCTCTATCGATATCTTTTGCCGTCTCATCATCATCTGAATCATACTTCCAACCAAGCATCGAAGCTTCATTGATAGAAGTTGGCGAGATGTACTCCTTGAAGGTCTCAGAGGTCACAGGCTCAATGTATCTGGTCTCTAGACAAGCATTTTGTGAAGTGGCGCGTATGGGTATAAGCGTCTCATCAGGTGGAATGACGATATCAATCAGAGATAGAAAGGATGATATTCAAAGAAATCGATAACATAAGGGATGTAGGGGTCATTTGCCACTATTTGTGTATAGATTAGGGGTCTTCAAAGTGCAGACCCGCTTGGGAATGCCATCCCACCAATTGGCTCCAGTCACGTCACAAGAATTAGCAAATTCGTTATCTAAATTTGGAGATCCCCGCCATTCTAATCCGTTGTTTTGGAGGTAGTTATTGTTTAAGGTATTATCCTTTGACTTTAAGTCAGTAACGATGCCAAATTGCATATTAAATGTCACGCTATTTCTTTCAATAATGTTCATCCTGGAATCATCACCTAAACTAATCCCCGACTTACCATTGTGATTTAATTCATTGCCTATAATAGTATTATTAATATCGTATACAACTAAACCGTCGTCGCCATTATAATCCATAATGTTGTTATGTATTGCGTTATTCGATCCTTCGATGACAATACCAACTTTTAAATTTCTTGTAACATTGTTTTTGAAAATCTCATTGTAGTTTGCCTCTGAAAGGTGTAACCCGCTCCACATACTGTTTATTATGATATTTTTATATATTTTATTATGATCACAATCTGATAGCATTATTCCGTACTCATTATTCTTTATTGTATTCAATGAGATATTGTTATTAATTGATCCTGCACTTGTTGATTTAGGTTCATACGTCCTGATTGATATCCCCACATTGTTATCTTCCACCTTATTTTCTTTTATATAATTGTTCATGGAATTATCAATGAAAATGCCATAAGTCACCGTGTGACCTGGCTGATCCTCGCTCCGCTTCGGATCTTTATTCTCTCTAACAATGTTATCTGAAAGCAAGTTATTACTTGATTCAAAGAGAATTATACCACTAT
>ENA-UOOR01003142-UOOR01003142.1-fermentation-metagenome-genome-assembly--contig:-NODE-3142-length-15194-cov-3.286611_pt1 | contig 15194 bp, 14 predicted proteins | sample MGYA00245780_ERZ724029 | MGnify/ENA primary metagenome ERZ724029 (study PRJEB28704, sample SAMN03018315) | fermentation metagenome | biome: anthropogenic terrestrial biome; feature: soil; material... | reverse complement strand
AAGTGAGCGATGACGAATCGCAGCATAGATGAATTGTGTTCAGTACTTGAAGCGAAGCGTAAGGAGGCCTCAGTAGGAGGCGGTCCGAAAGCCATAGGGAAGCAGCGAGAGAAGGGGAAGGGTATAGCACGAGAGCGTCTCTCGGCTCTTCTGGATCCAGGCACCTTTGTTGAGCTTGACGAATTTGTGACACACCGTTGCCATCGTTTTGGTCTTGAGGAGAAACAGACTCTCGGCGACGGAGTGGTGACAGGGTATGGCGAGATAGAGGGGCGCCGTGTTTACGTGTTCAGCCAGGACTTCACCGTTCTAGGTGGCAGTCTTGGCGAAATGCATGCTGAAAAGATCTGCAAGGTCATGGACCTGGCATTGAAGAACGGATCTCCATGCATAGGGATCAACGACAGCGGCGGCGCTCGAATTCAGGAAGCAGTAGATGCCCTGAACGGCTACGGGAAGATTTTTTACCGGAACACCATCTCTAGCGGAGTCATACCCCAGCTTTCTGTGATCATGGGTCCCACAGCCGGAGGAGCCGTTTACAGCCCCGCTCTGACCGACTATATTTTCATGGTAGAGAAGACAGGCATCATGCACATCACAGGGCCAGCTGTCATCAAGGCTGTCACAGGCGAGGAAGTGACGAGCGAAGAGCTAGGCGGCTCACTGGCCCACAACGCCAAGAGCGGGAATGCCCACTTCACGGCGTCGAGCGAAGAGGAATGCTTTGCCCAGGTTCGGAAGCTGCTGAGCTACCTTCCGAGCAACAACGTGGAGGAAGCGCCGTGGAAAGAGACGGGAGACGATCCTCTCCACCTAGTTCCAGGCCTTCGCACCGTAGTTCCCACGAACCCGAACAAAGGGTATCGGGTCCACGACGTGATCGGACAGGTTGTTGACGATGGCGACTTTTTTGAAGTCCAGCCGCTCTGGGCTCCGAACATGGTAGTGGGATACGGTCGAATTGGCGGTCAGGTGATAGGAATCATAGCGAACCAGGCAGCGAACATGGCAGGCTGTCTCGACATAAACGCGTCAGATAAGGCGAGCCGGTTCATTCGCCATTGCGACGCCTTCAACATTCCCATGGTCACCTTTGTCGATGTACCGGGCTACCTTCCCGGAACGGAACAGGAGTGGGGAGGCATCATTCGCCACGGTGCGAAACTGCTGTATGCCTACAGTGAAGCCACCGTTCCCATGGTCACCGTAGTTCTCCGGAAGGCTTATGGGGGCGCCTACCTGGGCATGTGTTCGAAGGCCTTGGGAGCCGACATGGTTCTGGCATGGCCTCAGGCTGAGATAGCCGTCATGGGAGCAGAAGGGGCGGCGAACATAGTCTTCCGCAAAGAGATAGAAGGGGCCGAAGACCAGATGGCGGAGCGGAACCGTAAGATTGAGGAATACCGCGAGGCCTTTGCGAACCCCTACGTAGCGTCGGAGCGTGGCTATGTAGACCGAGTGATCCTGCCTGAAGAGACGCGGCGGGAAATCTACCTGGCCCTCCAGGGGACGGCGAACAAGCGCGAACTTCGCCCGAGACGTAAACACGGCGTAATGCCTCACTAAGACGGGAGGATGGAGAAACGTGGATCTACACACATATTTTGAGACAGGGATCAAGGGTCCCATCACATTGGCTTTCATCGCCTTTTCGGCGGTATTTCTCGTTCTTGGCGGTCTGACCGCCATCATCTACGCCATAAAATATATGGGTGGAGTAAAGGAGACGCCGAAAGCGCCCACGCCGCCGTCAGGGCCCTCACAGCCGGTGCCGGCGGCACCAGCGCCGACAGCATCTCCGGCGCCAGTATCGGAGCATCCTCGCGGCCACCTTATAGCGGCCATTACAGGGGCCTTGCTGGCGTCAGGAGAAGGGGCGTGTCGCATTACATCCATCAGGGCAGAGCGAGGGATACGGCGTCCATCACCGAGCTTGTGGAGGACCAGCGCCATCATGGAAGGGCTCGACAGCCTCAACAATCAGACCTGGTCCGGGCGGTAAGCGTCCGGCAGGCCTGAATGGAAGACATGACATTACACCATGTGGAGGGGAAAAAGACCAATGAGCAAAACTTATAGAGTAACAGTAGATGGAACGAGTTATGTAGTGGAAGTGGAAGATCTTGGCGGAACCACGGTTTCGGCAGCAGCGCCGGCAGCAGCGCCGGTAGCAACGCCAGCACCCGCGCCAGTAGCACCAGCTCCGACACCGGCACAGGTACCAGTAGCGGCAGCTCCGGCGCCAGCCCCAGCGCCGGTGGGAGGAACTGTCGTCGCAGCTCCCATGCCTGGGAAGATTCTCAAGGTCAACGTAGCGACAGGAGCGTCAGTCCAGGCTGGAGACGTGCTTCTCATCCTGGAAGCCATGAAGATGGAAAACGAGATCATCTCGTCGTCGGCAGGGACTGTCCAGGAGATCCGGGCACGGGAAGGGGACAACGTGAATACGGGAGATACCTTGGTGATCCTCGGCTAAGCCGGGGGGAGAGGACCTATTATGGGAATCTATCTAGACTCAGTAACAAAAATCATTCAAGCTTCGGGGATCTTTGGCCTCACGTGGGGCAATGTGATTATGCTCTGCGTGTCCTTCATCATGCTTTATCTGGCCATAGTGAAAGGTTTCGAGCCGCTGCTTCTGGTCCCCATCGGTTTTGGCTGTTTGCTCGTGAACCTTCCCCTGTCTGGCATTATGGATGACGGAGGCTTTTTGAGGTATGTTTTCTTCGGGACAGAACATGAGATCTATCCCGTCATTATCTTTATGGGAATCGGAGCCCTCACCGACTTTGCCCCCCTTCTGGCCAACCCCATCACCTTCCTGCTGGGAGCGGCAGCTCAGCTGGGCGTCTTCATAGCCCTTTTCGGAGCGCTGCTGTTGGGCTTCAACGTGAAGGAAGCGGCCTCTATCGCCATTATTGGCGGAGCGGACGGCCCTACAAGCATTTACCTCACCGTGAAGTTGGCGCCGCAGATCCTGGGGGCGGTGGCGGTGGCAGCCTATAGCTACATGTCTCTCGTACCGCTCATCCAGCCGCCGGTGATCCGTCTCCTCACCACCAAGGCAGACCGGGCGATCCGCATGGATCAGCTTCGTCCCGTATCGAAGCTGGAACGAGTGCTGTTCCCCATCGTCTGCACCGTGGCTTCAGGACTCCTGCTGCCTTCCTCCGTGCCCCTGATCGGGACCCTTATGTTCGGGAACCTGATCCGTGAGTGCGGCGTGACAGAGCGGCTGAGCCAGGCAGCTCAAAACGAGATTCTCAATGCCACTACCATCTTCCTGGGTTTGTCGGTGGGAGCTACCATGAGCGCAGAACAGTTCCTCACTATAGGGACTATCAAGATCGTTATTCTCGGACTCATCGCCTTCATCTTCAGCACGGCCGGAGGAGTGCTTTTCGGCCAGGTACTGAAAAAGACGAGCGGCGGGAAGATTAACCCCATGATCGGCTCTGCAGGGGTATCGGCAGTCCCCATGGCCGCCAGAGTGGTACAGCGAATCTGCCAGCAGGAGAACCCGGGAAACTTCCTCCTCATGCATGCCATGGGCCCCAACGTGGCTGGCGTTATTGGAACCGCTGTCGCCGCTGCTGTAATGCTGACACTGCTCGGGTAAGTGCACTGTAGTTTATGAATATTTTTAGGGGGCCTTGTGCCCCCTATTTTTGTCTAATAGAAAATAAATAAAATGGAGGATACTTTGCAATGTGGGCTTTATGTGCCGGCATTATGGTGGGAGGATTAGCAGGTTATTTTTTAAAAATTCCTTCAGGGGCTCTTGTGGGAGGAATGGTAGGGGGCCTTGTCGTTAAAAGTTTTTTAGGTACGGGAGCACAGCCTCTTCGTCTTCTCTCTTTTTTTTCTCAACTTTTAGTCGCCTACGTGATTGTGGCGCAGGCAGATATAGCTTCGGTAAAAGAAATTCCACGTTTTATTCCAGTAGCGATTTTATATAGCCTCGCCATTTTAGGGGTAAGTATTCTCTTTGCACGGGGAGTTTCCAAACTATGTGGTATTGATCTCATGACGGCAGTGTACTCTACAGCTCCAGGTGGACTTTCAGGTTTGGGGCTTGCAGCAGTAGAAGCAGGCGCGAATGCGCCCGTTTCTCTTTTATTTCATGTGATTCGCATTACCGTTGTTCTTATTTCCATTCCCTTTATAGCTTGGTTTTTAGGGAATGGACATTAGCTCTTGTAGTATCAAGGAGGTTTTTATATGTCGGAAGTCTTTCGAATATCAGGGCGTCGTCCCTTATTTGCGGCGACTTTTCTTTCTAGGCCCAATCGTTTTCTCGTGGAGTGTTTGCTTGATGGAGAAAAAATTCAGGCTTTCCTCCCGAATCCCGGGAGGTTGTGGGAGTTATTATTTTCAGGATCTACGCTGTTTCTACAAAAAGAGGTATCATCCAATTCTGCTCGGAAGACAAGGTTTACAGTGATAGGAATACAGTCTGATCATGGCCCAGTCATGCTCCATACCCATAAAACTAATGATTTGGCAGAATGGCTTTTTGATCATGGTCTTGTGCCGGGGATGGAGGACTATAGAGTTATAAGACGGGAGGTTCCTTGGGGAAAGAGCCGATTCGATCTTCTTGTCTCAGATGGCTCTTCAGAGATGATCCTCGAAATAAAGTCGTGCTCTTTATTTGGCAGACGTATAGCCATGTTCCCTGATGCCCCTTCTCTGCGTGCCGTTAAACATGTCAAAGACCTTCAGGGCTTGGCGGCAAAAGGGAAGAAGACAGGCGTCATTTTTATAGTACAATCAGGTGACCCAGAGTTTTTCATCCCAGATTTTCATACGGATTACGATTTTGCTGAAGCATTGTTTCAAATAGACGAGGGAGAGGGGGCTTTTGAAGTAAAGGCTTTTAAAATACCATGGAACGAGGATTTCTCTTTTTGCGGGAAACCTCGAGAAATTCCCATTCTTTGGAACGTCCTTTCAAGTGAAGCCAGCCCCTTTGGTTATGTCCTTCTCCTTTGTCAGTTTAACAAGAGGAAAGAGTACGCCATTGTCATTTCTCCGAGGCTTGAGTACGTGGATTATAACGATATGCGTAGACCGAATATGATCCCTTCTCTTAAGGCTTTCCTCAGTATGGCTGATTCTATTCGGAGCATCCCTGTACGTACCGGACGGGATCTGGAAGCGGTTCTTGCAAATGGTCTCGGTAGTATATGTGACACCATAAAATATTTCAATGGAAAACCAATTTTTATGTTTCAGGAAAACCCCTTATCGAAACGCAGCTTTATTCAATATCTTCTTTCTGTTCGGATCGATCGTTTGGAGGAGTTTCTCTCCGTTTAAGCTGTAGGAAAAATCAAAACGGGACACGTTGTCCCCTCAATAAGGGGTTCTGCCGTAGAACCAACGATAAGCTGCCATAATTCGCGTTGTGTTGAAAGTCCTACTACGAGGAGACTTGGATCGGTGTTTTTAATCCATAGAGGAAGTTCTACTTCCGGTTCCCCGCTTACCACTTGAAAAGATGTATCCGGGTTCCATTGAGACACATCTTGAGCCACCACTTCGAGGGCTTCTTCCGCAGCATTGATGAGGACCTGAGAATCTTCTGCGTCATCAAGAGGTACTCCATGAACCAAGGTTAGATGAGGTGTGCTTCCGCTCTGGGAGATAATATCTCTAAGTTCGTTGAGCATCGCATCTGTTCGACCAGGGGAAAGATCTATAGCGACGGCTATATTTTTATAAATGTCTCCTCCAGGAAAAACCCCGTCTTTTGACCGAAGGATAAGTTGTGGAAGGGCGAGACGTCTTACAAGAGGAGTTATTTCTGCCACATTTTGGGCAGGAAGAACAGCGAAGGTGCATTTTTCTGAAACGGCGATTTCTGGGATAATTTTAAGAGGATCTCCAGCTGCTACCATTACCTTGTAAAATAGTTCTTCAGGAATACTTTGAAGACAAAAGTCGTTCAGAGCCGCTTCGGTCTCTTGTACAAGCTGTGGGGTATGGATGCCAGCTGAAGGACTTACCACGTGAACTACCAAGATGTCTGATTGGTGTAGTAGCGCTCTCTGAGAGAGCCAGCACAAAGCTTCTTTTGAAAAATCGGTCATATCTATAGGAAACAATATTCGTCGTAACATGAAAAGCTCACCTCCTATTATTGCTTCGAAATTATCTAATAAGTATATCGTAAATTGGATGTATATACATCTGGATGGGGTATAATAATCGGCGAATTTGAGAGGGAGGAACTATCGGTGAGGTTAGGTCGGGAAATGACGTGGAAGTTGATTCAGTTTATTCAAAGTCTCCTAAAGAATATCCCCTACAAAATGGCAATGATGGTGGGAAGTTTTTTAGGCTCAGTATTTTGGGCCTTGAGCAAAAAACGAGTAGATGGTGCGGAATATCGATGTGTAAAAGCTCTTGGTATAGGGGTGAGCACCGCTCGACAGATTGTTCGAGCTTCATATGTGAATCTCGGACGGTCTGTTACAGAATTTATTTGTCTTCCTGACATGATATCGAACCTCAATGAATTGGTGACAATACATGGAGAAGAACATCTTAAAAAAGCTTTCGACCTGGGGAAAGGGGTTATTGCTATTACCGCTCATCTTGGAAATTGGGAGATGGCTGCTGCAGCTGTAGCAGCGAAAGGGTATCCTATGAATGCTATTGGAGCGGAACAGCGTGATGAAAGGATAACTGATCTCATTATCGATTCACGCCAACGTTGGGGAGTCACCACTGTCAGTAAAGGATTTAGCCTCAAAGCGGCTATGGCCTGTTTGAAGCGTGGAGAGATATTGGCGATTCTTATCGATCAAGATGCGAAGGAAAAGGGGGTTGTGGCCCCTTTTCTTGGCCTCCCAGCGAGTACTCCTTATGGGCCAATAAAAATGAGCCTTAAGTATGGGAGCCCCATGATTCCTGTCTATATCATTAGAAGAGAAGATGGCATTCACCATGATCTATATTTTTTGCCGCCTTTTGAGGATCCCTCTTCAGAAATTTTTGGTACTGATCTGGAAAAGGCCGTAGCAATATGTAATAATTCCATAAGTTCATGGATCACTAAATATCCAGGCCAGTGGATGTGGCTTTATCCGCGCTGGGCTTCCACGTTAGGGGATAAGTGATGCTTCTGGGTATCGATCCGGGAAAAGATAAAGTCGGTTGGGTTTTAACAGATTCATGCGGTGATCTTTTCCTTTCCGGAATAACAAAAAAGGAAGAATTCCCTCTCTTTTGGGAGTTTTTAAAGCGTCGGGAGTGGCGTAGAATGTCTCCATGGGTTCAGGTTCAGGGTAAAGATGTTTTCCAGGACCGTGGGGAGCTGGTAGTTGTTGTTGGAAACGGGACGATGTGTCGAGATATTCTCGATTTTCTTGAAGGGGTTGGAATACAATCTCATCAGATACATATAGTGGAAGAGCGAGGATCTACTCTTGAGGCAAGAAATGTTTTCTGGGATATGTACCCGCCAAAAGGGTTGTGGCTATTGATTCCGGTTTCTCTCAGAACTCCGTACCGTGACATCGATGATCTCGCTGCTTTTGTCATTGTTCGTCGTTTTCTTACTGCAGGGCAAGAGATATAGCACAATAAGAAGGGAGATACTGGTTGATGGGCGTAGAAAAACTAGCAACCTTGGTGAACACTTTTGGATCATCTCTTATTTCTGTAAGTCGGGAAATGGGAGTAGAGGTTGCTCTTCAGAGATCGGAAGTAGCCCAGGGGGTACATGTGGGAGGAAGCAGTGTTGCGGCCCTCGTTGGAGTGCTAGGACAAGGGTTGCAAGGAACGCTGGTTATTATGTTGGATAATGCGGGGTTCAGTGCAGTGGTAACAGCAATGTCTGGTGGAATGATCAAGCCAGATATAGAAGACCCAGTAGCTACCAGTGTCATTGGGGAGCTTTCTAATATGGTGAGTGGAAGAGCTTTGACTCAGTCTTCTCTAGAGGGAGTGGATGTAACACCTCCTCAGCTTATTACAGGTGCAGGTATCAGAACTGTGCCAAGTGAATCTCCTGGCATTAAAAATTTTACTTTGCCTTTTTCTGTAGCTCAGGGTGGAACCCTTTACCTTGTTCTCTCTTTTCATTGTTAGAAGAATAGTATAAGGGCATCCAACCGTGTCCCATTAAGGTTTATTGGAGTGACTGTAGTGAAGGATTCGTGGGTTAAACTTCTTAAGGAAGAATTTGCTCTTCTTTATAGTATTAGTAAATGGCTTCTGTTGGCCGTGATTATAGGAGTTTTTGTGGGGGCGGCTACCTCTACGTTTATGATAGTTTTGGAGCGATGTTCCAAATTTGTAGGAGCGCTTCCTTCGTGGAGGATATTTTTGCTCCCATTAGGTATTATGGTTAGTGCGTGGCTTGTGATTTCCTTAAAACCCATGGATCGTACCAGAGGGACCCTTAGTGTTGTAGAAGCTGTACATCATCATGATGGCCGAGTGAGTGTGCTTTCTGTAGTAGTGAAAGTTATAGGATCTATTATTACTATTTCTACAGGCGGTTCTCTCGGTAAAGAAGGGCCGAGTGCTCAGATTGGAGCTGCGGTATCGAATGTTTTTGCCAATGGTTTTCATCTCAACAAAGTAGATCGTCGGAAACTTGTGATTTGCGGCGTTTCAGCGGGTATGGCTTCTGTTTTTGGAGCACCTGTTGCTGGTGCTGTTTTTGGGTTGGAAAATCTCTTTGTCGGACAGCTTTTTTACGACGTGCTTTTGCCGTGTATCGTCAGTGGTATGGTGAGCTATCAAGTGTCCTTAAGTCTTGGCATGGCTTATCTATACCAGCCTTTGCTTTACGTTCCACGTGTAACTGAGCCCCATATGGTTACATGGGTAGTCCTTTCAGGCGTTTTTTTTGGGTTAGTAGCTCTTTTCTTTATAGAAACTCTTCGTTTTACTCAAAAAATATTTCGTAGGTTCTCTTCCTCTCCGTTATTACAAGCTCTGGTCGGAGGAGGAATGCTTGTAGTCCTTACGTTTTTTGTGGGATCGCGGTATTTAGGCTTAGGAGGCGAATCTATACGAGAGGCTATCGCTGGTAATCCCATCCCTCGAGTAGCTTTTTTCTGGAAGTCGTTGTTTACGGGCATTACTATGGGGGCTGGAGGGTGTGGAGGAGTCGTTACTCCAACGCTCTATATCGGTGCTACTTCAGGGGCAGCTTTTGCTTCTTTCTTTGGGTTAGACCCCGTCCTTTTTAGTTGCATTGGACTTGTTGCAGTTCTTTCAGGAGCTGCTAACACGCCTATTGCGGCAGTTATTCTTGCGGTAGAGCTGTTCGGATCCAAAGTTGCAAGTCTCGCAGCGTTAGCATCTGTTGTTGCCTTTATAGTCACTGGTTATCGAAGTATTTACCCAGATCAAATTATAAAATGTCCGAAATCTCCGGCTTTTGATATTTGTAGTGAATATCAACGAGTCGGAGAGTGTGATTCAGATCCTGCTTTAACGAGGCTCCCTTTAGTGAGATTGCTTGTTCGAAGTTATCAACTTTGGAAACGTTACTGAGGTTTTAGATAAAGACAAGAGGCTGTTTCTTCAAACAGCCTCTTGTCTTTTCTGCAATATAGTTTTATTTACCCCATTTTGATAAGTCGAGTAAATTCTCACTCTTTGCTACAACCGCAGATCCAACTAAGTCTCCTGTAATATTGAGGCAGGTTCGCCCCATATCAAGAATAGCGTCTATCCCTAAAATCATAGCGTATGCTGCTGCGACAGGAGAGCCTTGTTCGATGGGAAGCCCCACAGAATCAAGGACGAGAAGAAGCATTATCGCACCGGCACCTGGAACTCCAGCTGTTCCGATTGAGGCAAGAACGGCTGTTAAAATAACGGTCATTTGCTGGCTGAAATTAAGGGGAAGTCCTACGGCAAAACCGATAAAGAGGGCGCAAACGCCCTGATAAATAGCAGTTCCATCCATGTTGACAGTAGCACCCAAAGGGAGTGTGAAGGAGTAAACGTTTTTAGCAATGCCCAAATTTTCATCAGCATTACGCATTGTTATAGGGAGAGTCCCGCCACTACTTCTTGTCACAAAAGCAGTAATCATAGCCTCTTTTGAGCCCCTTAAGAACGTGGAAAAACTCAGCCCATTCAGGGTAAGAAAGCCTCCGTACACCACAATAAGATGAAGAATATAACCGAGGAAACAGGCAAGGGTTACAGTCCATAAAGGACCAATCGCTTTAGCTCCTTGCTGTGCGAATACGACGGCAAGGAGGGAAAAGACGCCTATTGGTGCATACTGTAAAACCCATCCCACAATTTTATACATTGCTTCTGCTGCTCCATCAAAAAACTTAAATAGCAAATCCCCTGTTTCTTGAATTCGTGTATCTTTACTGATCTTAAGATAGCTTATGGCGAGACCAAATATAATGGCGAAGAAAATTATTGGGAGAACGTCGCCACTGGAAAGAGCACCAAAAGGATTAGTTGGGATAATATTGAGGAAAGTATTTGCAAGAGATGGTTTTTCAAGAGCGCGTCCGGCTGCTTCCCCTATGGCCCCAAGGTCTAAGCCTAAGCCTGGGTGAAAGATATTTCCCATAAGTAAGCCTACTGCAACTGCAACTGCAGATGTAATAAGATAATAGACGACGATTTTGACCCCTACCTTGCCGAGCTCGGCAGGGCTAATACTTGCAGAACCAACAACAAGAGTTGTTAAAATAATGGGCGTAACGATCATTTTCAAAAGCCGCACAAAAATGTCCCCTAATGGTTTGACCCATAAAATAGAATCTCCAGCCACCATACCTGCAATTGCACCAAGAACAAGACCGATGAGAATCCGGAGTAACAGGTTACTTTTGAAATACCAGTCAAACATTCCTTTCTTCTCGTTTCCCATCCTTTTCCCCACCTCCCATTAGTGTTAAGCGCTATTTAGCAATGTTTTTATTACAGACTATTATATAAATATCTAAATTGTACATTCTTTTACGGGGCGGCACAAGGAGCTGAATACTTAAAAGAGTTGTTTCATAGCTCTGAGTACGTTAAAATTTATTCAAGTATTGGTGTATAGACGAGGAGGCTGGCAAATGTCATATATAAAACGTATTTGTGTCGGCTTTATGCTTTTAGTCTGTTTCCTTGGGAATAATTCCCCCTGTTCAGCTTCTTCTCGTGGAGGAATAGTCCTCGCTCTATCTGGTGGTGGAACGAAAGGACTTGCCCACATAGGCGTGCTTCAGGTCTTAGAAGAAAACAATATACCTATCGCTGGGATTGTGGGAACGAGTATGGGGGCTATTATTGGAGGGTTGACTGCAAGTGGTTACACGGGTATAGAACTGGAAGAAGTTGTGAATAATATTGATTTAGGGAGCTTGCTTGCTGAAAAAGACTCCTCTATGGTCCTGCCGTTAGGAGAGAGAACTTCTGAGAACAGTGCGATTCCTTGGTTTTCCCTGGGCAGCCGCAGAGGGATAGGAGGAGCTCTTGGCGGGTTTTCCGGGGTCAAGCTTCTTGAGAAATTTGCCCATATGGCTGCTCGCGTACAAGTGGTTCGTTTTTCAGAACTTCCGATACCCTTTGCCGCAGTTGCTACGGACTTAGAGACAGGAGAGAAAGTTGTTCTTCAGAGTGGCAGCTTGGCTTCAGCGATGAGAGCGTCTATGGCTATCCCTGCTCTTTTTGAACCATGGCCTCTTGGTGGTCGTCTCCTTGTCGATGGCGGGCTTGTATCGAACCTCCCTGTCTTGACCGCAAGGGAACTTTTCCCTGGTTATCCCGTCATAGCTGTAAATGTAACGAGTGAAAAGAAGTCTCGCCTGGAGTTGCGTACTCTTGTGGATGTAGTGGATCAATCGATTACTGTTTTAACGCAGCAGAATGTAGAAAGAGAAATTCGAGAAGCGGATTTAGTTTTAACACCGGCAGTGGGGAAGCTCCCTCTTTTTGATGCTACTCAAGCGGATCTTGTTATTGCAGCAGGTCGGAAGGAGACATTAACCCACCTCAAGGCAATAGTGAGTTTAGCCCAAACAGCTCCTGAAATTCCTCCTCGTCGGAAACAACCTTCACAGGTTTTAATGGATATTTGTGTTCGTGGCCTGCCAGATAGGGAGTGCAAAGGGCTTCGAACGAAGTATTTTTCTCAAATAGGAAAACCGATAGATCCTCAATGGATATTAAGAGTTAATAAAGAGATATCCCGGCGTATGGATGTTCTGGCAGTGGATTATCACTTGGAAGAAGATCATGGCGGAGCTGTTGTGGTTTTTTCTGTTCAGCGCCGCCCGCAATCGGAAGTTCGAATAGGGGGATACACTACGAATCTTCATCCGTACCGGTGGCTTTATGTGAACAGTATTCATAGGGATATTTATAAAGATGGAGACGCATTGAAGCTTAATCTTAAAATTGGAACGCAGTGGGCTGCAGATGTGGGCTATCTCTCCTCTTCAGAGCTCTCTAAAGCCTGGGAAGTCAATCTTTCTGCTCAGCGTTGGGAACTTACGCCTCGTAATGTTTCTGAAGAGCGGGGATGGGATCGATACGGTTTGGGAGTTACACGCCATTTCACTATGGGAAATGTTTTAGCTGGCGCTGGTTTAGGCGGGGAGAGGGTCCATTATAAAGGTAAAGATGAAGATTCTTGGGGACCTACGTTTTATCTAACGTATAATACCCTAGATGACATGATGGATCCTACGAAAGGCAGCATGATGAGAGTGATTATGACGAGTTGTTATATAGAATGAACTTGTTCTTTGTAACATCTTTCTCTGAAAATTGGCGTCTCTACTTAAGAGGTGGTTTTGCAGAGGGAGATATGACAGAGGCTGGTCATGCTGTCTATCTTGGCGCTGCTGAAGAACTCTATAGTTATGCCGATAAGCCTATTGAAGCGGAGCGCATGATATGGGTCAATGCTGGCCTTCGAAGAGTTTTCCTCCGCAGTTGGTGGGGAAATCTTACTGCAGAGCTTTTTGGAGGAGCTGGGTGGACTTACGATAATGGAGGTTCCCGCCTTGACAGTGTTTGGGAAACAGGCCTTTCTCTATCGGCTCCGGGGCACTTTTTCGATGGTCGCCTCATGTTCCTGTATAATGACCAGAGTGATTTTAAAGTAGGTTTCTTTATTGGGAAGCCTATATGGAGCCATTATCCCCTGCCCTAGTGGAGGGGTAACATTTTACAACTAAAGCTGACGATCTTTCGGCGGAACTCATGATGGAGGTTGAAGAAAAACATGGCACGGAACATAACCCCTAGGGGGAAAGATTATTCCCAATGGTATCTTGATGTCATTAAGGCAGCGGAGCTTGCAGATTATGCCCCCGTAAGAGGGTGTATGGTTATTCGTCCCACTGGATATGCTCTTTGGGAATCGATACAGCGTTATTTTGATGAAGCTTTTAAAGAAACAGGCCATGTAAATGCCTATTTCCCTCTTCTTATACCCAATTCTTTTTTAGAGAAAGAGGCAGAACATGTTGAGGGGTTTTCTCCAGAGTGTGCAGTTGTTACTCATGCCGGAGGAGAGCCACTTGAGGAACCCTTTGTTATTCGTCCCACTTCAGAAACAGTGATTGGTTATATGTACAGTAAATGGATTCAATCATGGCGTGATCTTCCCATATTGATCAACCAGTGGGCCAATGTTATGCGATGGGAAAAACGGCCTCGACTCTTTTTGCGAACATCAGAATTCCTTTGGCAGGAAGGGCATACTGCCCATGCAACGAAAGAGGAAGCCATGGAAGAAACTCTTAAGATGTTGCGTGTCTACGAAAAAATAATGAAAGAGGTCTTGGCTCTCCCTATTATTCCAGGGGAAAAAACGGCAGGGGAACGTTTCCCAGGGGCTCTCAATACCTTTACCTGTGAAGCTATGATGAGTGATACGAAGGCTCTTCAGGCAGGTACAAGCCATTTCCTTGGGCAAAATTTCTCCAAGGCTTTTAATATACAGTTTCAAAATCAGGATGGAGAGCAGGAATATGCTTGGACTACAAGCTGGGGTGTTTCAACGCGATTAATAGGGGCTTTAATCATGACTCATTCCGACGATGATGGGCTTATTATTCCTCCTCGCATAGCTCCTAATAAGGTTGCTATCCTTCCTATTAGTACGAATGATGATGTTATTGAAAAAACGTTGTTGCCTAAAGCTCTGGAGTTGGCGGACAAACTTAATACAGCCTTAGGCGGACGATATGTTGTTGTAGATAAACAGTTCCATATGCGTCCTGGGGATCGTTTCTTCTCTCATCTTCAGAAAGGAGTTCCTTTGCGCTTAGAACTTGGGGAAAAAGATTTTGCTGCAGGTACTGTTCGTGTGGTTCGAAGAGATACTGGAGATCGAAAAGATATTCCTTTAAACGATGTGGTAATAAAAGTTCCCGAAATCCTTGAAGATATTCAGCACTCTCTCTTCAATAAAGCTCTTTCTTTTAGAAAAGAGCACACCTCTTTTGCTTCTTCCTTCGATGAGTTTAAGATTCGGTTGGAGGAAGAAGGAGGTTTTATAGAGACGTTTTTTGCCGGAACCCCGGAGGATGAGAAGAAGATCAAGGAAGAAACAGGCGCTACTCCTCGGTGTATTCCGCTGGGGGATGCTGAGACGGGGAACTGTTTCTTGACAGGTGCTTCTAATGCTAGAAAGACTATTTTTGCTAAGGCATATTAGATCTTTTATTTGGATATAACGAAAAAGCAGTATTGGAAGCGGGTTCCTCATAAGGAAGGGATCCGCTTTGATTTTTATTTATGGGGGATGGTTAATGTGGAAGATAGACGAACTTTAGCAGTTATCGATATAGGGTCTAACTCCATTAAACTTCTTATAGCTATTTTGCAGGGAGAGGAATTAGTCTCTCTAGATGAACGTATAGAGATTACCCGTTTAAGCGAAGGGCTTGCTAAAGAGGGCTTGCTGCTACCTGAGCCCATGCGTCGAACCATAGAAGGGGTGGAACGATTTGTTTGGGTAGCCAGAGAGGCAGGTGTTTCTCAGATTGTTGTAATAGGTACAATGGCCTTCAGGTCAGCCTCTAATAGCTCTTCTTTTGTTGAAACGCTTCTTGATAGAACTGGAGTTTCTATGAAAATCCTTTCAGGCGATGAAGAGTCGGAATTTGCTTTTCGTGGTGCACTTTCAGGGATATGGGAAGATAAATATCTTTCTCAAAATGTGACTGTTTTTGATATTGGAGGAGGGA
>ENA-UOOR01003140-UOOR01003140.1-fermentation-metagenome-genome-assembly--contig:-NODE-3140-length-15196-cov-5.014992_pt1 | contig 15196 bp, 19 predicted proteins | sample MGYA00245780_ERZ724029 | MGnify/ENA primary metagenome ERZ724029 (study PRJEB28704, sample SAMN03018315) | fermentation metagenome | biome: anthropogenic terrestrial biome; feature: soil; material... | reverse complement strand
ATGAATGATCCTACCAAGGGCTATGGAATTTATATTGAATGGATTCTTGATGAAGTATATAATGACTCTCAATAGATTTGAAGCGACCCGGTCAAAGGGGTTCGTTTTATTTATAAATTTTATACTAAAATTGTAAAATTGTCATATATATAGTATTAAAGAGATGAAAAAAAATATATTATATAAAATAAAAAATTTTTTTAGGAAAAAAAAGGGTTTTATAAAATTATTGCGTATATTATTAATATAAGATAAAAAATTAACCAGGGGGATCTATTATGCAAAAAAAAATTAAAATAGTAATTGCAGATGACAATAAGGAGTTCAGACTTATACTAAAAGATTTTTTAGAAAGCAAGAATGTCTTTGAGGTGGTTGAAATGGCCGATGATGGTGTGAAGGCACTGGAAGCAGTTGAAAAGTATGAGCCGGATATATTAATACTGGATATTATTATGCCTCATCTTGACGGTCTGGGAGTAATGGAAAAACTTCAAAAGAAAGAATTGAAAAAATTTCCTAAGGTTATCATTTTGTCAGCTGTAGGGCACGACAAGGTTACACAAAGAGCAATTAATATGGGAGTAGATTATTATATAGTAAAGCCGTTTAATTTTGAATCTTTTGCTGAAAGGCTGCTACAGATATCAGAGATGGAAACTTCAAAAATTCAAAATAGGAGCAAGGAAATCGTCTACAACGAAAAAGTTAACACTGAGCTGAGCCTGGAAGTAAAGATAACCGATATATTGCATGAAGTAGGGGTACCTGCACATATTAAGGGTTATCAGTATCTTAGGACTTCAATTATTGATGTTGTTAATAATATTGAGCTGCTGGGAGCCATTACAAAAGAACTGTATCCTATGATTGCTACGCAATACGGAACAACACCAAGCAGAGTAGAAAGAGCAATCAGACATGCTATTGAAGTAGCGTGGACAAGAGGTAAAATAGAAACCATCAATAATATTTTCGGATATACAATACATAATAATAAGGGAAAACCCACAAATTCAGAATTTATTGCAATGATAGCAGATAAACTGCGCCTTGAACAAAAGGTATCATAAATACAATAAAATACAGAAATAAGCTTGACAAAACTACTTATTATAATTACAATTAAGCGGACACATACATTGTGTAAATGAAGAAAAATTGCATAAATAAGGAGGCAATTTTGAATACTGAAATAACCGTTAAAAGTGAAAAAATATTTGAAGGTAAAATAATAAATTTAAGGGTGGATACGGTTGAGCTTGAAAATCAAAAATATACAAAAAGAGAAATTGTTGAGCATAAAAGTGCATCAGCCATCATTGCAATAACAGAAAAAAATGAATTGCTTTTAGTCAAGCAATACAGAAAAGCTGTGGAAGACTTCCTGTATGAAATTCCTGCGGGAATATTAAACATTGCCGAAGAGCCTATTGAATGTGCCTTAAGAGAGCTTAGGGAAGAAACAGGTTTTGAGGCAAAAAAGATAAAAAAAATATATGAATTTTATACTTCTCCGGGATTTTCCAATGAAAAAGTTTATTTGTTTAAAGCAGAGGAGCTGACATTCACTTCAACAAACTTTGATGAGGACGAATTTGTAGAGACAATTTACGTCACCAGGGAAGAAGCAACAAAGATGATTGAAACAGGCAGAATCATGGATTCAAAAACCTTACTTGGAATGCAGTATTGGCTCAATTCATGAACTTTGTAATTTAATATTTGCGAATTAAACCTCCTGTACGGGCATATATTGTATAAAGCTTTCAGGAGGTTTTTTATGAATAATGTACTAAAGAAATTAATTCAAACAGAAAACAAAAGATTCTTATCTTTATTGCTCATTTTAGTTATATCTCTAATACTTTCGGCTATAATTTATCTTGCCGCCGGTCAAGGCAACATGACAAAAATTAATTATGAGAGCATAAATAACATGAGCTTCAACGAAGTTTTTAGAATGATGATAAAAAGAAACCTGCTATACTTTATTGTAATCATTGTTCTGACCATAATGGGACAGGGTAAAATCATCAACGGATTATTTGGATTTGTCTGCGTTTACTATGGGCTGTCAGTAATTTATTTAATCAGGACACTGAAAATGGATACCACTTACTTTGTCATGACATTTATTGACTATTTTATTTTTTTCCCAATTCTTTTTTATTTTACATTTATTTCAAGTTCAATCTCAAAATATACGAAAAAAACAAAAAACATAGAGACTATTTCCCATAAGTTTGATATAATTGTAAGCGGATATATAAAACTGTCCTTAATGTACATTCTGATTGTAATAGCCTACAGCCTTGGCTACAGTTATTATATTTTAATATTAAGCAGATTGTTGGTGAAATAATGGATAAAAATATTGAAAGCTATAAGTCATATCTTAATTCAAGAAATTTAAGCAATAATACAATAAGCTCATACATATATGACATTAACAGTTTCGGAGAGTATCTTAATCAGGAATATGGACTGGAACTGACAATGACAAGGAAGGCTCATATACTGACATATCTTGTGAATCTTCAAAAACGCGGCAAGAGTTCTTCAACAATATCAAGGACAACTTCCGCTTTGAAGAATTTTTTTGATTTTATGAAAAAAGAGAAATTAATTGAGGACAACCCTGCCCTCAGCATTCACACTCCCAAGCAAATTAAGAAGGCACCGGCATTTTTATCTGAGGATGAAATAAATCTGCTGATGAATCAGCCTGGCGTAAACTCTTTCAAGGGAAGCAGAGATTCAGCTATATTGGAATTGCTGTATTCATCAGGCATTAAGGTCAGTGAACTAATTAATATTAAAATAGAAAACGTCAATTTAAATACAGATATAATAAGTATTAAAGGTTCAAAGGAAAGAATAGTTCCATTAAGCAACTATGCCAGGGATGCAATACACAATTATTTACTTAACTTCAGGAATATAAAAAGTAAAGAGGATAATGAATTCCTGTTCGTAAATATATCAGGAGAACCCATATCCCGCCAGGGAATTTGGAAAATACTTAAATTATATGAGAAAAAAATGAATATGAAAATGGAACTTTCGCCTCAAATTTTAAGAAACTCTTTTGCCGTACACCTTCTGTCTCACGGTGCTGATTTGGGAACAGTACAGGAACTGCTGGGACTAAGCAGTTTTGCTGCAGCTCAAAATTATTTAAACAGTGTTGAATTTAAATCGCTTGAGGTGTTTAAAAAGACATTTCCGAGAGTATAATATTAATAAAGAAAATATCTGAACAACAGCGTAAAACATTTAAGATAAGAGGAGAAAATTATGATTAACAGAGTTGTTTTAATTGTGCTGGACAGCGTGGGGGTGGGAGAACTTCCTGATGCTGGGGAATATGGCGATACCGGAAGTAACACCGTAAAAAATATATATAAAAACATTAAAAACTTTTCACTGCCTAATTTAGAGAAATTGGGTTTATTAAACATTGACGGATTTGAGGATTTAAGAAAATCAAGAGAATATACAGGAACAGTGGGTAAATGCAAAGAAAAATCAAAGGGCAAAGATACCACAACAGGGCATTGGGAAATAAGCGGATTGGTGCTTGATAAGCCGTTTCCAACCTACCCCGACGGATTTCCGGAAGAAATCATTAAAGAATTTGAAAAACGTACCGGCAGAAAGGTAATTGGAAATTATCCTGCATCAGGAACCGAAATCATCAAGGTTTTAGGAAACGAACATGTGGCAACAGGCAATTTAATCGTGTATACATCTGCAGACAGTGTATTCCAGATAGCAGCCCACGAAGAAGTTGTTCCTCTTGAAGAGCTCTATAATATTTGTTCAATTGCAAGAAAACTTCTTCAGGGAGAGCACGGAGTAGGAAGGGTTATTGCAAGACCATTTATTGGTACAGAAGGAAACTATACAAGAACAGAAAACAGAAGAGATTTTTCATTGCTGCCTACCTCAGATACAATGCTTGACTATTTAAAGAACAACGGTATGGAAGTATATGCAATAGGCAAAATCGAGGATATTTTTGCAAATATGGGAATCACACGGTCAAACCATACTCACAACAACGAAGAAGGTATAGAAGCTACCTTAAATGTAATGAAAGAAGATTTCAAAGGTCTGATTTTTACCAACCTTGTTGACTTTGACATGATTTACGGTCACAGAAACAACGTGCAGGGTTATGCAGATGCCTTAAAATATTTCGATGACAAGCTTCCCAAAATAATTGAAGGCTTAAAAGAGGATGACATCCTCATAATTACCGCCGACCATGGCTGCGACCCTACAACGGAAAGCACGGATCACTCAAGAGAGTATATTCCTCTAATTATCTACGGTAAAGATATAAGAGAAAACAACAACCTTGGAATTCTTGACACATATGCTTCCATAGGCAAGACAATACTGAATATTTTTGATATTGAAAACAGTATTGAAGGAACCAGCATGCTGGGAAATATACTGAAATAATTTTTCAGGAAATAGACTGTTTAACAAATAATTCGACATTAAACACAGGTGACAAGGGGACGGGGTTGTTGTCATCTAAATTAGTATACAAATATTACTGGCATGAAATGGCACATGCATTTTTTGGAACTTTTTATCTATGCAAAACGTCTATATATATAACAAATCGTTATGAACCGAATCAAGCACTAAGATTTGGTTTGTTGAAGTTCCGCCTCCGGAATATTCATAAGCAACAGTCCAATGTTCATCTGTTGGTCTATATCCTATCATATGAACCAAAACAGGTTTTTGCAAGCTGATTTGCTCTCTTATTTTGGTTAAATATCCAGCCGGAGTTAAGCCTTTGATTTGAACGGTTGAGAAGTATTTTGCACTTGGCCACTTAACACCCACGGTTTCGTCATACCAGATTATATCCATTTATTGTGTACAATGATATCACATATTTCCCTATGACCTATTATGACAGTCGGTTCTTGAATCTCAAAACAGAGTGGAATACAACAATGGGTTTAAAGATATCTAAAGCCAATGAATCAAGTGGATATATAAATGATATAACAAAGATTAAACATCCAGCCACAATAAAACCTACAGTTGCAGGTTTTGATATTTACATTAACAACAAAAAAATAGATAATGAAAATGAGACATACCCATTACTAATATATAAAGATATCACTTACTTTCCAATGACATGGAGATTTGGAGTTGATGAATTTGGCTGGGATTATAAATATACAAATGATGCCGGACTGCAAATAAATTCTCGGTACTAAAAACAAGTTTTGTTACTATTCACATTGAGGTATATATCAAGTAAATGTGGTTATTATAATTCGTAAAAGGAGGTAGTTTTTATGAAGAAAAAAATAGCCATATTTTTTATAATGTTGTTGATTGCAAATATGATGGTTGTCCCGGCATATGGCATAGAAGCCGAGAGTCTTCAGTCTCGTGCGGCAATTTTAATAAACGGTGATGACGGGCAGATTCTTTTTGAAAAAAATGCAGATGATAAGATGCCGCCGGCAAGTATAACCAAGATTATGCTTTTGCTTTTAATTTCAGAGCGGATGGAAAATGGTGAAATAACCCTTGACCAGGAGCTTACTGTTTCGGAGTATGCTTCCGGTATGGGAGGCAGCCAGATATACCTGGAGGCTTATGAAACTCAGACAGTTGAAAGTATGCTTAAAGCCATATCAATGCGTTCTGCAAATGATGCTTCGGTTGCCATGGCAGAGTTTATGTTCGGTTCGGAGGAAGGCTGTGTTAAGGCAATGAATGACAGGGCGGTAGAACTTGGAATGAACAATACACATTTTGTAAATGTTACGGGTCTGCCTGAAGCAGATCATTTAACCACAGCACATGACATAGCAATAATGACAAAAGAGTTACTTAAATTTAATTATGTAAATCAATATATGCTTACTTGGATGGATTCGGTATATGTGGGAAAGGAAAAAGACTCAGAACAGGTGCTGGTTAATACCAACAGGCTGATTAACAATTACGAAGGCCTTTTAGGAGGCAAGACAGGATATACAACTGAAGCCAAGTATTGTTTATCGGCGGCAGCAAGACGTAATGACACAACTTTGATTGCTGTTGTCCTGGGATGCGATAACACTAAAATAAGGTTCAATGAAATTACAAAGATTTTGAATGAAGGTTTTGCCAATTACAGAAACCTAATATTCCACAAAAAAGGGGATATTATTTCGACTTCTCCGGTATATTGCGGAAAAGAGGACATTTTTAATGTGGTGAGCAAGGAAAATATATTTTATTTTACAGAAAGTAATTGCAAGGCGGAGGATTTTAATTTAGAATATGTTATAGACGAAAATTTAAAAGCACCTTTAAGTAAGGATGTGGCAATAGGAAAAGCGATCCTTTCCAAAGACGGACAGATACTGGGAGAGTTTGAGCTATATCCCGAAAAAGATATCGAAAAAGAAGGGCTGTTTAAATTTTATCTGAACAACGTATTGGAAACCATAATAAAGTAAGAGGATAAGCAATGGATTACTCTGTAAGTTTGAATGTGTTTCAAGGTCCTTTTGAGCTGTTGTACCACTTGATAGAAAAAAAGGAAATTGACATATACGATATTCCCATATCTGAGATAACAGACCAATATCTTGAATATTTAGACCAGATGATGCAGTTCAACATGAATGTGGCAAGCGAGTTTATTTTGATGGCGGCAACTCTTATAGAAATAAAGTCTCAAATGCTTTTGCCTGCAAAGGAAAAGGAAGAAGACCCAAGGCAGGAGCTGGTCGACAGGCTTTTGGAGTATAAATTGTTTAAGGATGTATCTGAAAAATTAAAGAAATATGAAGGTGAAAGCAGCTACTATTTTTCCAAACCAAAGGAAGAAATGGCTATTACTTCTGATTCAAAGGCTGAGCAGCTTTCTTTGAATGAGATAAATATTTATGAATTGTACAATGTTTTTATGTCGCTGATTAAAAATCAGAATTTAAAAATTGACAACGAAAGCAAAATGAAGGTTTACAGAGAAAATTACAGTGTTAAGGACTGTGTTGATGAACTTATGAAAAAGTTGAAAACAACCGGTCGTGTTTCATTGTTCTCTACAATAAAAGAAAAAAATAGAATTTCTAAAGAATATGTTATTACAACATTTTTAGCTTTCTTGGAGCTTTCAAATAAGCAGGGTATGAAAATTTATCAAACAGATACATACAGTGATATAATAATAATTGCTGTGTAGGAGTGAAGTGTATGATTTTGAAAAGTGTATTGGAAAGTTTGCTGTTTGCATGGGGAGAACCCTTAAACATTGGCGAAATTTCAAGAATACTAAATTTACCTGCATCTGATGTATCAAGGGTATTGGATGACATGGTGAGACAGTTTGAAGAAGATTCGGGCAGAGGTCTGATTATACAAAGGTTTGGAAATTCTTATCAGATTACCACAAAGAAAGAAAATTTTGAATTTATTCAAAACCTGCTGCAGACTACTGTAAACAGGAATCTGTCTAATGCCGCTATGGAAACATTGTCTATAATAGCATACAAACAGCCTGTAACCAGAGTTGAAATAGAGATGATAAGAGGAGTTAAATGCTCCAACGTGGTTAAGGGGCTTCTTGACAAAGGGCTTATTAAGGAAGTCGGTAAGTTAGATAAGCCTGGAAGACCAACGCTTTATGCTACAACCGATGAATTTCTGAGGCATTTTGGTTTGAATTCCATCGATGAACTTCCTGCCTTGAACATAGAACCTGAAGAGGAGAAAAAAGCAACGTAGGAACGTTGCTTTTGTTTATATTATGGGAATATGGTTAGTATTAATAATAATCGGGGGACTGTTATTCGTATATTTTAATTTCAGAGTTTTTCTTAAAATTAATTTAACCTCGTCTTTTGCTAAAATATATATTAGTTTCAGGGTATTAAAAAAAGAATATATCTTTGATAAAAAACTATATTATAAGGACATAGTAAAAAAAACATTGGGCTATTATGATAAAATTGAAAAAGGGAAGTCAAAAAAATATTTGAACTATTGGAAATACATAAAAAAAATTAGGCATCTTTTTTTAATAAAAAATATATTTTTATATCCGGAATGCTTTGAAAATTCTTCATCTTTTGTTGTTGAGTTCATGATTGTAAATAATATAATCAAAAGACCAATTCTCGGGAATAGTATTATTTCTGATTCATCAGGGCATACTGTATATTAATTACATGAGAAAGGGGATACCATGAGTAACGACATAGAGAACATCATACAAACAACTCTGGACAATATCAATAGCTTAACAGAAAATGAAAAGCTTATAAGCAGCAAAATTTCCTACGACAATACTAATTATCTTGCTATTTCAAAGCTGAACATGAATTTTGTCATTGGTGGAAGCGACATAGACAAAAAATTCCGCAGTGTTGATTTAAAGCCATTTGCGGGAGCTGCCTATGTTAATTTACAGTTAAATCCCCAAATACTTATTTATGAAACTGGCAATAAGGATATAAGAACAATCAATATCAACAATGAAACAACAGCCGGAGATATAACTTCATCTATTCTTAATATACTGTCATTCATAAAGGAAGTAAGGGAGAAAAAAGATTGTGATTAGCAGAAGATTTAAAATTTTTTCATTAACATTATTAATTTTGTTTTCTTCCTGTTTAAATAATAAGGCAGAAGCAATACCGGAAATTTTTGCCAGATCTTACATAGTAATTGATTCTGACTCAGGAAGAATTATAGGCTCAGGAAATCCAAATGAGAAATTGCCTATAGCCAGCACAACTAAAATACTGACAGCCATATTGGCAATAGAGAATATTGAAAATATAGAAACGAGGATTGAAGTTCCGGCTAAATGTGTGGGTATAGAAGGTTCAAGCATTTATTTGCAGCCAAAACAAATAGTATCGGTTAAGGATCTGCTTTACGGAACAATGCTGCGCTCTGGGAATGATGCGGCGGCAACATTGTCAGCCTTTGCAGAAAGAAACAGCGAGGATGGATTTGTTGACATGATGAATAAAAAAGCAGCGGAACTGGGTGCACTAAATTCAAATTTCGTCAACCCTCATGGTCTTCACGATAATGAACATTATTCAACTGCCTATGATTTGGCTTTAATCAGCAGGTATGCAATGAAAAATGATACGTTTAAAACTATTTCATCTACCGAAAGGTATATGGCAGAAAGTTTAAACACAGTTTTTTATAATAAAAACAAGGTGGTCTATCAATATGAATATGGCAATGGCATAAAAATAGGATATACCCAAGCAGCCGGGAGATGTCTGGTTGCCTCTGCTGAAAAAGATGGTACTGAAATAATTGTAGTAGTTTTAAATGACGGTAACTGGTTTCAGGACAGTTATAAAATATTTGACTGGGCCTTTGAAAACTACAAGACCTGGCAGATTGTTGAAGAAGGCCAGTTTGCGGGGAGAGCTTCTGACGGAACTCCGGTTTTCATTTCGGACAGCTTCAGTTATTTGATGACAGAAGAAGAAAAAGATAAAATCAGATTTCAAACAAATATAACTACTCCTTTAATATTAAACAAAGACAGCAGGGTAGTCTGCGGAGAATATAGTATATATCTTGGCAACGAACTGATTCATTCGGGAAGCCTGGTAACTGAAAACAAATAACTTTTACACTCAGCCTGTTAACTGCATTTTAAAATCAGTTGACAGGTTATGTTTTTATTTTATGCAATATATTGGTAGTTATTAAAAAACTGATTGTTAATTATTGAAGAATTCATTATAATAGTGTAAGACTTATAATTGAGAGGCGGGATTATGGAATTTGAAAGACTTCAGAAATATATTGCCGGAAGCGGTGTTACATCAAGGAGAAAAGCAGAGGAATTAATTTTAAGCGGACTTGTAAAAGTAAACGGAATTACCGTTACAGAACTTGGAACAAAAATCGACCCTGACAAAGATGTTGTTACTGTTGACAATAAAATAATATCGGAAGTAAGAGAACACATATACATAAAGCTTTACAAGCCCGAGGGGTATGTTACAACCGTTAAGGATCAGTTCAACAGAAAGACAGTTCTTGATTTAATTGACATAAAAGATAGAATATATCCAATAGGCAGGCTTGATTATAGTACCTCCGGACTGTTACTGCTGACAAATGACGGAGATTTGGCCAATAAGCTAATTCACCCAAGATACCATATATTTAAAACATACATAGCGGAAACAGAAGGGCGCATATCAGACGAATCAATTAAAAATCTTAAAACCGGTGTTATGATAGACAGTGGGAAAACTGCTCCTGCAAAAGTAAAATTGTTAAAATATATGAACAACAAATCTCTGGTTCAAATAAGTATTTATGAAGGCAAAAACAGGCAGGTAAGAAAAATGCTCGAATCCGTTGGGCATAGTGTTAGATCATTGAAGAGAGTGTCTTTCGGTGAAATTAACCTTGATGATTTAACAGTTGGTTCATGGAAATATTTAAGTAGAGAAGAAATAGTTTTTTTAAAGGGAAATGCTGAGAGCTAATCAAGCTTCCAAAGTTGTTCATTGTAAAAAAATGCATGATAGCCTAAGTTGCTTTCATGCATTTTTTATGTGCAGTTCCTATTTTTATCCAAAATTATGTTTGACAAATTTAAATAATCCTTAATAAAATCACGGTTTATGCCAATGGCGGCTGAATAATTAATTGAAATTTCAGCTTTGTGTTTTGCATATTATCATTTGTAGACATACGTTTACCTTTTTATTTTTGCATCCGATGAATTTATTCATGCAATTTAGCTAAAAAGTGAAATATTTCTTGCAAATTCTAATATATGTGTTATGATAATCCTGAAAGAAGAAACAAGGAGGATGTTATAAATGGCTGATAGCAAAAGTCTTCTGCAAAATAAGGATTGGTGCAAGGGCTGCGGTGTATGTGTAGGTTTTTGTCCTAAACAGGTTCTTAAAATCGAAGACGAAAAATGTGTGATAGCTTTTCCGGAAAAATGTATATTTTGCGGTCAATGTGAATTAAGGTGTCCGGATAATGCTATTTATATAGCAGGAGGAAAGAAAGATGAGTAATAATAACGGGTATAAGCTTGTACAGGGAAATGAGGCTTGCGTGGAAGGAGCAATAGCTGCAGGGATGAGATTCTATGCCGGATATCCAATTACCCCCTCTTCAGAGATAGCTGAACTGTCTGCTCAGAAACTGCCTCAGATTGGCGGAAAATTTATGCAGATGGAGGACGAGCTTTCAAGTATGGCTGCAATTATCGGAGGTTCTTTAGCTGGTCTGAAATCCATGACAGCAACCAGCGGACCGGGATTCTCTCTTATGCAGGAAAACCTGGGATATGCAGCAATAGCAGAAATACCATGTGTAGTAGTTAATGTTCAAAGAGGTGGACCTTCCACAGGTATGCCAACTTCGCCGGCTCAGGGAGATGTTATGCAGGCAAGATGGGGAACCCACGGAGATCATCCTGCTATTGCACTGACTCCGAATTCAGTGCAGGAAACATATGAATATACAGTTAAAGCTTTTAATCTATCTGAAAAATACAGAACTCCGGTTATTTTGCTTATGGACGAAACAGTAGGTCACATGAGAGAAAAATTAAGAATTCCGGATTCTTCAGTGCTGGAGGTTATTAACAGGAAAAAACCTGTATGTGGTCCGGATGAATATGTTCCGTACAGACCCGATGAAGATTTGATACCTGCTTTTGTACCATTCGGCGAGGGATACAGATACCATGTAACCGGACTGACTCATGATGAAACAGGATTTCCTACAAACAGTAATTTGATTTCCGGAAAACTTGTTCAGAGAATAGTTGACAAAGTTGAAAAAAATATAGATGACATGAGTTATTATGAAGAATACAGACTAAATGATGCAGAGATTGTTATAGTTGCATACGGCGGAGTATCAAGAGCAGTGAAAAGTGCTGTAGATGAAATGCGCAGCAGCGGTATTAAAGTTGGTATGTTCCGACCAATAACAATCTGGCCTTTCTTGGATAAACAAATAAGCCAGGTTGCTGAAAAAGCAAAAGAAATTTATGTTGCGGAAATGAATCTGGGTCAGTATTTTATTGAGGTTGACAGAGTTGCAGGAAAAAAATGTCCTGTTAAAAAAATAAATAAAATTACAGGTGAATTAATTACACCTAAAGAAATTACCGACGCCGTAACAGGAGGTAGATTATAATGGAATGCACAAATTGCAGTGAAATAACACAAAAGTATTACAGAGTTGATAAACTTCCTCACATATGGTGTCCGGGCTGCGGTCACGGTACATTGATGAACACAGTAGTGAGAGCAATTGACAAAGCAGGGCTTAACAAGGATGAGGTAGTTATTGTTTCAGGCATCGGCTGTTCTTCAAGAGCACCGGGGTACATGGATTTTAACACTCTGCACACCACACACGGCCGTGCACTGGCATTTGCCACAGGAATAAAAATGGCAAATCCAAAGCTTCATGTTATTGTAATCATGGGAGACGGAGACAGCTCTGCAATAGGTGGAAACCATCTTATTCATGCAGCAAGAAGAAATATAGATATTACTACAATTGTATTTAACAATAATATATACGGAATGACAGGGGGACAGTATTCTCCCACAACGCCTCAGGGAGACTTTGCAACGACAGCACCCTTTGGAAACATTGATACTCCTTTTGATTTATGCAGCCTGGCTCAGGGAGCAGGTGCAACCTATGTGGGAAGGGCAACTGCATACCATGCTGTTCTGATGCAGAAACTTGTTGAAAAGGGGCTGGCAAACAAGGGTTTCTCATTTATTGAAGGATTAAGCCTTTGCCCAACTTACTACGGCAGAAAGAACAAAAAGGGAAATGCTTTTAAAATGCATGAGTTCCTCAAAGATAACTGCATTGATATTAAAGCAGTTGAAAAAAATCCTGAAAAAGGCGAGAATAAAATATTAATCGGCGAATTTTACAATAAGCCAAAGACTGAATATACAGAAGCTTATCAGGTGATTATTGACAAATTTCAAAAATAGGGAGAGATTGAAATGTTTCAAAAAGTAGAGATAAGACTAAGCGGTTCCGGAGGTCAGGGAGTAATACTTGCATCAATTATTTTGGCTGATGCCGCCATAGAAGAAGGAATAAATGCCATACAGACACAATCCTACGGACCGGAAGCAAGAGGTGGCGCCAGCAAAGCGGAGGTTATTATAAGCAGGGATGAAATAAAGTTCCCTAAAGTAACCAACTGTGACATTTTACTTTCTTTAACACAAAATTCATATGATAAATATGTTGCATCTTTGAGTAAAGATGGTATACTTGTAGTCGATGAAAGTGTTAATGTTAATATGAATGTACCTTACAAAATATATAAGCTTCCAATATTGGATACCGCACAGAACAAATTAGGAACGCACATGGTTGCAAACATTGTTTCAGTAGGTGTGCTGTATGCACTTATAGGTGAAGATGTAATCAGTAGGTCTGTAATGGTTAACTCAATATCAAACAGAGTTCCTCCTGCAACAGTTGATAAAAACATAAGCGCTTTCGAAGAGGGGATAAAACTTATTCGAGGTTGTCAATGACTAATAACAGTGATTTAATAACCGTTATAAAAAGTAATTACTATAAATTCAGTAAAGGTCAAAAACAAATAGCAGAGTTTATTATCGAACACTATGATAAAGCGGCGTTTATGACTGCGGCCAAAATTGGAGAAACCGTTGATGTAAGCGAATCTACAGTGGTACGTTTTGCAAGCTCAATTGGATATTCGGGATTTCCCGAATTGCAGAAGGCATTGCAGGTACTGATAAAAAATAAGCTTACTACTGTTCAGAGAATTGGTTTAAACGACGATATTATTAATGATACAGACAAACTTCATAAAAAAATCATTAAAAACGAAATGAACAACATGAGAAGCTTGTATGAATCTATTGATACTAAGTCCTTGGATGATGCAACAGAAATAATATTGAATGCCAACAGAGTATATATACTTGGACTTAGAACTTCCTCTACCTTATCCAATTATCTGGGGTTTTATCTTGATGTTATTATTGATAATGTTAAAGTACTGAACAACAGTGGTATTAATTCTATTTACGAAGAAATAATACGTATAAAAGAAGACGATGTATTAATAGTGATAAGCTATCCAAGATATTCAAAAATAACAATTGATGCAGCAAAGTTTGTTAAGGAAAAAAATGCTAAAATTGTTGCTATTACAGATACAGAATCGTCTCCTGTATATGGTCTTTCCGATGTTGCATTGATGGCGAAAAGTAATATTGTATCCTTTGTGGATTCTCTTGTTGTCCCTCTTTGTCTTGTAAATAACCTCATTACAAACATAAGCCTGAAGGAAAAAGCTGATATAGTGGAATATTATAACAGATTAGAACAACTTTGGGACAATCACAGCATCTACCAGAGTTAAGGTGGCAAGGTGGACGAGGTTGTTGTCATCAGTCGATGACAACAACCTCGTCCACCTTGTCACTCTTGTTATTCTGTTAAATAAAAAATGTTGTTGTTATATTTCAAAATTTGTAATATAATATAAAAGTATCTATCAAGTTGATGAAAGGAATAAGTATGATAATTGCAATAGATGGTCCGTCAGGAGCAGGGAAAAGCACTGTTGCAAAATTATTAAGCAAAAAACTCGGCTTTGAATATATTGATACAGGAGCCATGTATCGTGCTCTTGCATATAAGGCATTCATAAATAATATAGAGATTAATGAAGAAAATGAAGATACAATTAACGAAATGATTGAGTGCACAACAGTTGATTACTACGATAACAACATATATTTAGACAATGAAAATATTGAAAGCTTAATAAGAGATGAAAACATTTCAATCGGTGCTTCTAAAATCTCAGCATTACAAAGTGTACGTTTAAAAATGGTTAATCTTCAAAGAGAAATAGCTAAAAATAAAGACGTGATTCTGGACGGAAGGGATATTGGAACAAATGTTTTTCCAAATGCAGATTATAAATTTTATATTACTGCTTCAGAAGAAGTAAGAGCAGGCAGAAGATATGAACAGCTTGTTTCCGAAGGAAAGCAGGTAAACTTTAACAGTGTTTTTTCAGACCTTAAGCAGCGAGATAAAAATGATTCGACAAGAAAATTTTCTCCTTTAAGAAAAGCAGAAGATGCGATTTTAATAGATACAACTA
>ENA-UOOR01003139-UOOR01003139.1-fermentation-metagenome-genome-assembly--contig:-NODE-3139-length-15201-cov-7.242506_pt1 | contig 15201 bp, 14 predicted proteins | sample MGYA00245780_ERZ724029 | MGnify/ENA primary metagenome ERZ724029 (study PRJEB28704, sample SAMN03018315) | fermentation metagenome | biome: anthropogenic terrestrial biome; feature: soil; material... | reverse complement strand
TAGAGATGCTATATCAATAGAAGAAAAAGCAAAACAAGATGGATACTATGTAAAGCATATGGGATTATGGTTAGATATAAAGATCTTCTTTGGAACCATATGGAAGATATTTAAATCAGATGGTGTTGTTGAAGGTGGCACGGGTACACTAGATAAAAAGAATAACGAAACAAAGGAAAAATCTAAATGAGAATATTGCTTGTTGCAAACAAAGATATTACTTTGTACTTGTTTCGAAAAGAATTCATCGAAAAATTAGTTGAAAAAAACTATGAAGTGTTCATACTTTGCCCTGATGGAGAAAAGTTGGAATATTTTAGAAAATTTGGGATTACAATAATCAACTACCAACTAGAACGAAGAGGAATGAATCCATTCAATGAGATTAAAGTAATAAGAAAGTTTAGGAAAGTGTTAAAAAGTGTTAGACCTGATTTTGTTTTTACTTACACCATTAAACCTAATCTCTATATAGGAATGTTATCAAGAGTTAGAAAATTCAAGTTTATTCCCACGATAACTGGTTTAGGAAGTTCAGCAAACAGAAAAGGGTATATTAATTTTTCAATTAAACGCTTATATAGATATAGTTTTAAAAAAGTTCATGTTGCTTTTTTCCAAAATACTGATAATCTCCAATGGTTTAATGAAAATATTAGTGCCAAAATAAAAACAACACTAGTGAACGGATCAGGTGTAAATCTTACTCAATTTTCATACAACCAGTTGCAACAAGATAAAGTCACTAAGTTTCTTTTTTTAGGTAGAATCATGAAAGAAAAAGGAATAGATGAATTATTCCAAGCCGCAAAAATACTTAAACAAAAATATAATGACGCAATTCAATTTACAGTCGCAGGATTTATAGAAGAAGATTATCGTGATTTAATCCAAAATCTAGTAAATGATAATATAATTTCATATATAGGTTTTGTTGATGACTCACATAATGAATTAATTAAACATACCGCACTAGTTCTTCCATCATATCATGAAGGATTATCAAATGTCATACTTGAAGCACAAGCTACTGGAAGACCAGTAATTGCAACCGATATTCCAGGGTGTAGAGAAGCATTTGTAGATGGTGTTAGTGGATTAAAAGTAAAAGTTAAAGATGTTGATGATCTTGTTTTAAAACTTGAAACATTTCATAATTTAGGGTTTGACTTAAAAGACAATATGTCAATTAAAGGCAGACAATTTATAGAAGCACATTTTGATAGAGATAAAGTAGTGAGAGACTACTTAAACATTATAGAAATAGGAGACTGAAAAAATGAATTTGTACGAAAAAATTCTTAAAAGGGAAGAAAAAATATCATTAATTGGCCTTGGTTATGTTGGGTTACCTATAGCTGTTTCTTTTGCTAGAAAAGTTAATGTACTTGGGTTTGATATTAGTAAAGAAAAAATTGAACTTTACAAGAATGGTTTTGACCCAACAAAAGAAGTTGGTAATGAAATTATTAAATCAACAACTGTAGACTTTACTTATGATTCAAATAGACTAAAAGAAGCTAAGTTTCATATTGTTGCAGTTCCAACGCCAGTTAATTCAGATCATACACCTGACTTAGGACCTGTTAAATCGGCTAGTAAAACTGTTGGTAGAAATCTAACAAAAGGTTCTATTGTTGTTTATGAGTCAACTGTTTATCCAGGAGTTACAGAAGATATTTGTATTCCAATATTAGAACAAGAATCAGGCTTAAAATGTGGTATTGATTTTAAAGTTGGTTTCTCACCAGAACGTATCAACCCTGGTGATAAAGTTCATAGACTTGAAACCATTGTTAAAGTTGTTTCTGGGATGGACGAAGAATCTTTAGATATCATTGCGAAAGTTTATGAACTAGTAGTGGATGCTGGGGTGCATAGAGCGGAATCTATTAAAGTGGCTGAAGCAGCTAAGGTAATAGAAAATGCACAAAGAGATATTAATATCGCTTTTATGAATGAACTTTCTATTATTTTTAATAAACTAGACATTGATACAAAAGCCGTGCTAGATGCCGCTGGGACAAAATGGAACTTTTTGAAATTTAGTCCTGGATTAGTTGGCGGTCACTGTATTGGTGTCGATCCTTATTATTTAACTTATAAAGCTGAACAAGTTGGTTATCATTCACAAATTATTCTTTCAGGAAGAAAAATAAATGATGATATGGGGAAATATGTTACAGAAAATATTATCAAACAATTAATTAAAGCAGATGTGTCAGTTAAAAATGCTAAAGTGGCTATTTTAGGTTTTACATTTAAAGAAAACTGTCCTGATACTAGAAACACAAGAGTAATCGATATTTATAATGAACTAAAAGAATATAGTATTACCCCAATTATAGTAGATCCACAAGCAGATAAAGAAGAAGCACTTCATGAATATGGGCTAACATTCCATGAAATATCTGACGTGAAAGACATGGATTGTGTTATAATTGCAGTTAGTCATGATGAGTTTAAAACATTAAATAAAGCTGATATAGATAATTTGTTTAAAAATGTTCCATATGACAACCGTGTATTAATAGATATTAAAGGAATTCTAGATAGAAAAGAATATCAAGAATTAGGTTATAATTATTTTAGACTGTAGGAGGTTTCAAGTATGGAATATAAAGAGTTGATTTTCCCCGAAGATTCCATCTTTTTAGTAACAGGTGGAGCCGGTTTTATTGGTTCTAATTTGTGTGAAGCGATATTAGATATGGGTTATAAAGTAAGATGTCTTGATAATTTATCTACAGGATCCCAATCTAATATAGATTTATTTGCTAATAACAAATCATATGAGTTCATAAATGGTGATATTAGAGATTTTGAAACATGTATGAAAGCATGTAAAGATGTAGACTTTGTTTTACATCAAGCAGCATGGGGGAGTGTTCCTAGAAGTGTTGAAATGCCTCTACTATACGAAGAGATTAATATTAAGGGTACTTTAAATATGTTAGAAGCTGCTAGACAAAACAAGGTTAGAAAATTCGTTTATGCCTCGAGTTCTTCTGTATACGGCGATGAATCAACATTACCTAAGGTTGAGGGCAAAGAAGGAAACCTTTTATCACCGTACGCTATAACCAAAAAAGTTAATGAAGAGTACGGTAAAATATATAAAAAACTATATAATTTAGACACTTATGGCCTTAGATATTTTAATGTATTTGGCAAGAGACAAAATCCTGAGGGAGCCTATGCAGCTGTAATTCCTAAATGGATTAAACAACTCATAAACGATGAAGCTCCAATCATTAATGGAGATGGAAAACAAAGCAGAGATTTTACCTACATAGACAATGTTATAGATGCGAATTTGAAAGCGTGCCATGCCGATAGTAAGTATAGCGGAGAAGTTTACAATATAGCATCTGGCGGTAGAGAATTTTTGATTGATGTTTATAACCATCTGTGTGTAGTACTAAAAAAAGATATAAAACCGATTTATGGTCCTGATCGTTTAGGGGACATTAAGCACAGTAATGCAAATGTTGATAAAGCTAAAGAAAGTATTAACTATAATCCAAAATGGGAATTTAAAGAAGGTTTGAATGAATCAATTAATTGGTATTCTAATCAAACTAAGCACAATTATATGGATAAGTAAGTTGTATTTAATTATACTTTTGAAAGATAGATTTAGTGATTTTTACATCAATTAACTGCAATCATTTTAGGAGAAATATAATATGGAACAAATATTTAATTATATTGTAGAAGAAAAAAGAATGCCCCTCATCAATCCTACTAAAAATTTTGAAAATCTAAGATTTAGACAACGAGTACGTTATTTGCTTAGTTCCATTAAAAAGTCTAAAATTTATTATCTTATTGTTGATGAAAAATTTGCAGGATATATGGTATTGGAACGAGGAGGTGCTAGACATAGTTTCTCAAGTAGAAATGACTTAATAGTATTTCCTATCTATATTAAACCTGAATATCGAGGATTTGGATATTCTAGAATTCTTTTATCATATATACCTAATAATAAAACTGTATATGCCGTTATTGCACCAAATAATATAGCAAGTTTAAAAACACATATTGCTGCGGGATTTGTTTTTGATAATTATGTTTCATATAGTAGATTCAAAGTATGGAGAATAACTGAAGACAAAAACGAAAGATACTTATATAAAAGGAAAGGAATCACAGTTTAAATGCAAATAATATTTAAACGATAGTACAGGAAAATGTCAATTTTAGGAAAATTTAAAAAAAGTGTTGTTAAACATAAAGAGACTAACGAAAAAAGTTATTATAAATATTTTAAAAGAAAGTACTTTCTAGCTGAAATTCTACATGTTTTAACAACAAAAAAAATGTATGCTAAATTATTTTATCGAGTTTATACTGGGAAAAAACTAAACTTAATAAATCCAGTATATTATGATGAAAAAATATGGTGGCTTAAACTTAATTATCAAAATGATTTAATGAATAAATTCGCAGATAAAATTGAGGTAAAAAAACAACTGTCTGATTTAGGTCTGGAATCAATAATTATTCCTGATTATGGTTATTATAACTCAGTAGCTGAAATAGACTTAAAAAAAATAGCGGATGAAGTGATAATTAAATGCGGTCATAATTCTGGTGGGCATGTAATATATGATCCTAATAATAGAAGAGGGTTAACAAAATATGAAATAAAACGATTAAATTATTTATTAAAAAAAAGTCAATATAAACTTTCACTAGAGTGGGCATACAAGAATATTCCACATAGACTTATAGTGGAAAAGGTTATTAGAAATGCCGACAATAGCTTGCCAAATGATTATAAGTTTATGTGTTTTGGAGGTAAAGTTCACTATCTTTTCTATGATCAAGGTGTTATAAATGAAGACGGATCCAGCAAACATGACTATCACAGGAATATATATGATGTCAATTTTAGATTATTGCCCGTAAAAGAAACTAGAGATGCTTCTAAAAATATTGTTCAAAAACCAGTTAACTTTGAAAAAATGGTTGAAATAGCAGAGATTATATCTAAGCCCTTTCCTCATTGCAGAGTTGACTTATATAATATTGAGGGCAAGATTTATTTCGGCGAAGTTACATTTTATCATGGTGGAGGATGCAACGATTTATCGCCTGAAACTTTTGATAGAAAAATGGGAGATTTAATTGATATTACATTGTTATAAGTAATTGAGTTTTAACAAGAAACTATGTGTAAAGAAGGAAAATACTGATGAACAAGTATAATATTGTAAAAACTATATCAAATGAGCCATTGGTTTCGATAATAATACCAGTTTATAATGGTTCGAATTATCTAGCAAAAGCTATTGATAGTTCTTTAAATCAAACATACAATAATATTGAAGTAATAATAGTGGATGATGGATCAACAGATGATACGAAGCAGATTTGCTTAACCTATGGAGATAAGGTTAGGTATTTTAGAAAAGAAAATGGGGGGGTCTCTACCGCTTTAAATTTGGGCATTCTAGAAATGAAGGGTGAATACTTTTCCTGGCTAAGTCATGATGATTTTTATCATCCTTTTAAAATTGAAAAACAAATCGAAGTTTTGCGTGAAATTGATTTTGATAAAGAGTATTTTGTTGGAACAACGGCAAATTTAGTAAATGCTACTGGAAATGTAATAAGAAGAAATAAGAAAAAATCCACAGTGTATTATTCTAATGAGGAGGTAAACGACTTAGTTTACAAAAAAAATTTAAATGGATGTGGACTCTTGATTCCAAAAAAGATGCTTGTCGATATAGCAGGTTTTGATCATAGATATAAATATATGCAAGATTTAGTATGTTGGATTAGAATAATTAATAATGGAGCTAAGTTCATCTATCTAAGAGAAGATTTGGTAAGTTCGAGAATACACGAACAGCAGCAAACAATTAAAATTCGTCATTTGTTAGATAAAGAAATTGAACTACAAATAAATGAATTAATGCTTGATGAAAGAGTTTTAAAGAATGATAAAAAACTTTTGACGTTATTAAAATACTCAATTAGAACTAAAAAAGTATACTTATTTAAGCAAAATCTCGAGAAATATGACATAAAATTTAAGCCTTATGTCAATATTGAAATGGTGTTTTACAGGATTTATACATATTTTTATAGAATAGGGAAAAAGATATATTGGAAATTATATAGAAAATAATAGGAGAGTTATATGGAAGTTTATATTTTAATTGTATTCTTTTTGATACTTTTTGAATTTTTAACAATGAATAGTAATACAAAAACTAAAAACAGACTTCTTTTGGCAACTACAATAATACTTATTCTTGTGCAAGGGTTAAGAAGTTTTTCCATAGGTGTTGATTTAAAAACCTATCAAATTATATTTGACAGAAACTCTGCAATGTCATTTAGTGAAATATTTGCTTATTATGATGCTGAATGGGGTTACCATTTGCTAAATAAAATTATATTTGTATTTGGAGGAAACTTAAGAACACTTTTATTTATAGTTTCTATATCTATTTATATACCTTTATATTTAGTTGTTAAAAAATATTCAAAGATGCCTTTTATTAGTTATCTACTTTTTATGTTTTTAGGGTTGTTTACCTTTTCATTATCGGGCTTAAGACAAACAATGGCTATGGGTATTACAATACTTGCCTTTATGCAAATTAAAGATAAAAATCTTATTAAATTTATTATTCTAGTCACGTTTGCAACGCTATTTCACAAATCAGCGCTTATTTTCTATTTTGCTTACCCGCTATATCATTTTAGAATATCAAGAAAAAGACTATATTTATTAATCATTCCTATGATTATAATTTTTATATTTAGAGAAAACATTATTACTTTTTTAACAGCTATTTATGATAGCAATTATCAAATAGTCGATACAGGAGCTTATAACTTTTTATTGTTATTAATATTTTTATTAATTGGTAGTGTTCTTTTGTTGGTTAAAAAAGATGGATTACAAAAACAAGGATTAGTTAATTTATTGATATTTATGGTGGTTTTACAATTTTTCGCATCTTATTCATCAATAGTAATGCGGTTTAATTATTTTTTCTTCATTTATTTAACCATATTGATACCCGATTTAGTTTATTCGCTCAAAGGAAAAGATTTTCAGTTTGCTTTTAATTCTATTTTGTTACTATTCCTAGGCTATATGTTCTTTATGGGGCTAAAGGATAGTGTTTTGGATATATATCCGTATAGATTTTTCATTAATTCAATAAATATACCCATTATTTATTACTAATTTAAAATCTAATAATTGATTAAAAGGAGGTAGCACATTATGAAAGTACTACATATAAATTGTGTTTACAAAAAAGGAAGCACAGGAAAGATTATCTATGATCTTGAACAATATAATAACATTAATAGCGTTGAGACACTAGTGCTATATGGACTAGGTGATAAGTGTATTTCCAAAAATTCAAAAAAGATATTAAATTCTTTTTTACTAAAAATAAACACATTATATACATACTTATCGGGTTATATGTACAAGGGCTCGATGATGGCAACTTTAAAAACAATTAAGTATATCAAAAAGCAAAAACCTAATATAGTTCATCTTCACTCAATCAACGGTCACATGGTCAACATTTACTATTTGTTAAATTATTTGAAAAAAAACAGGATTCCCACAGTTGTTACTAATCATGCAGAATTTTTTTATACAGGGAGTTTTACTCATGTTCCAGACGAAAGCAATCAATATTTAACTGGTGAAAAAGAAAATATTGTTAACGCAAAAAAATTAACCAATTCTTTATTTTTTGATAAAACACACCAAGCCATTCAAAAAATGAAAAAATCTTTTGACGGATTTGAAAAATTAGTCATAACCTCCGTCTCGCCCTGGGTAAACAACAGATCTAAGCATTCTTTTGTTTTAAAAAACTATGAACATATAACAGTTTTGAATGGAATTGACACAAAAAATGTTTTCTATCCGCGAGAATACCAAGAACTTAAAAAAGAACTTGGGATAAAAGAAGAAAAAATCATTTTACATGTTACGTCAGGCTTTGATAACCCACTTAAAGGTGGCAAATATATGGTAGAGTTAGCAAACACATTATTAAATCAAAATTATGTTATTATTTTTGTTGGTTTAGATGATAAAGTAAGTTTGCCATCAAATTGCATTAACGTAGGTAAGGTTTATAACCAAAACAAATTAGCAGAGTTTTATTCTCTGGCGGATGTTACGGTTATTACTAGTAAAAAGGAAACATTTAATATGATTGTTGCAGAATCTTTATCTTGCGGAACGCCTGTAGTAGGATTTAAAGCAGGTGGGCCAGAGACCATCGCAATTGATAAATACTGTGATTTTGTCGATTTTGGAGATGTTGAAGCGTTAAAAGAAAAAGTCATTGAAAAAAGTAATGCAAAGCACCAAGACATCTATTTAGAAGCACACAAAAAATACGATAAAGATATAATGGCAAGAAAATATATCGAAGTTTATAAAGATTTATTAAAAGTATAGTTTAAATAAAGATTAGATTATTCTTTGAGAGATTTAATAAATTATAACTTTAATGATATTGGATCGCTCGAGAGGAAGACTATACATTTATGGTAAAACATTTTAGGACAAAACAGGATAAAGAGATAATTAAAAATGTATCTGGAGCTTTTTTAATAAAAGGAGCAGCTTTATTAGTATCTTTTGCTAGTATGCCTGTTTATATAAAGTTTTTTAACAACGAAGAAGTGTTGGGGCTTTGGTTTACAATACTGTCCATACTAAGTTGGATATTGACATTTGATTTTGGAATCGGAAATGGGTTGAGAAATCATTTGGTAAAGCCACTAGAAGAGAAAAATTCAAAATCAACAAAGGAGTATATTTCATCAGCATATATTACACTTGCTTTATTCACAATATTAATTGCTATCATAGTAATTCCGATTATACTGTTTTTAAATTGGAACACGATCCTAAATATTTCTAGTGAATTAGTAAGAAATGAAACTTTAAGGTACGTAATGGGTATAAATGCTATCTCTATTATAATGCAGTTTTTCTTTAGAATTATTTCGTCAATATTCTACGCCCTTCAAATGTCGGTAGTTAACAATTTTATGGCTTTAATCACATCTGTATCACAATTATTATTTGCATTATTTTATATTGGAGGAACTCCTAGCGATAATTTAATTGTTTTATCCTATGTGTACTTGATTTGTGTTAATTTCCCTTTAATCATAACAACCATTGTAATCTTTATAACAAAATTAAAAGGCATGTCGCCAAGCATCAAAATGTTTGATAAAGCAAAAGCAAATACTGTTTTTTTTGATGGAAGTAAAATATTTGTAAATCAATTATTATATCTTGTTTTAACAGGAACAAATTCTTTTTTAATAACAAGGTTAATAAATAACATACAAGTTGTCGAATACCAACAATATTATAGAATATTCATGTTAATTGGCTCACTATATTTAATAGTCTTAACCCCATTATGGTCAGGTGTAACCAAGGCACACATCAACAAAGATTATCACTGGATTAATAAATATTTTAAATTAACCGTTTTGGGATCGTTTATAGTGCTTTTTGCCCAACTTTTAATTATCCCATTCTTACAGTTTGGATTTGATATATGGTTAGGTGATAACGCACCACAAGCCAATTATTTATATGCCTTAATTTTTGCAATCTTTGGTTTTGTATTTACTTTCCAATCAACAGTTTCTACATTTGCTATGGGATTTAATAAAACAAAGTTGCAAGCAAAAATATATGGCGTAGCAGTGGTTCTCAAAGTACTGCTTTCGCTTTGGTTAGTTAGTTACTACCCATATTGGATTATTTTTGTTTTAGTAGACATTGTGACATTTGCTCCGTATTGTATTTTGGAGTATTTCGATATAAGAAGAATTATTAACACAAGGTTAATTTTACTTAAGGAGTCCACATTAAATGAATTATAATTTATCAATAGTTATTCCAACAAAAGATCGACAGTATTACTGTTTAAAATCGGATAATCGAATCGTGGGAGTTATTGAATCCTCTAATTACAATGGTGAAATTGTTATATATGATAATAACAAAGAAGATTTATTGCAAAATATGATATTAGAGTTAGATAAAAATTATATCAAATATTTTTATCTTGGTAATCAACTATCGTTTATAGATAATTTTGTTTCTTTTAAATACAGTGAAATATATTCTAAAAAGATTTTCAGAAAAGGGAGGAAAAAATTCAATGCTTAAAGATAAAGTATTATTAATAACTGGTGGAACAGGATCATTTGGTAATGCAGTAACAAAACGTTTTTTAAATTCGGGTGTGAAAGAAATCAGAATTCTTTCAAGAGATGAGAAGAAACAAGAAGACATGAGAAAACATTACAATAATGATAAGCTCAAGTTCTATATTGGTGATGTTAGAGACTATAATTCAATAGAAGGTGCATTTATTGGTGTGGACTATGTTTTTCATGCAGCCGCTCTAAAACAAGTACCATCGTGTGAGTTTTACCCAATTGAAGCAGTTAAAACAAATGTATTAGGTAGTGATAATGTCATTACTGCCTGTGTGAAAAACGGTGTTAAAAAGGCTATATTCTTATCAACAGACAAGGCTGCATACCCAATTAATGCGATGGGTATGAGTAAAGCTTTGATGGAAAAAAACGTTATTGCTAGAAGTAGACAATTAAGAGAAGAAGACACAGTGTTATGCCTTACAAGATATGGTAATGTTATGGCATCTCGTGGTTCAGTTATTCCTTTGTTTTTAGACCAAATTAAACATAATAAACCTATAACCATTACAAATCCTGAGATGACCAGATTCATGATGACTTTAGAAGATGCAGTAGATTTAGTTTTATATGCCTTTGAACATGGTAATCAAGGTGATTTATTTGTTCAAAAAGCACCTGCAGCAACTATTGATGTATTAGCTCAAGCCGTACTAGAACTTAAACAAAGTAAACTGAAACCAGTTTATATTGGTACAAGACATGGTGAGAAATTATATGAAGTATTAGTTACTCAAGAAGAAATGACTAAAGCAATCGACTTAGGTGATTTTTTTAAAGTTCCTGCAGATAATAGAAATTTAAACTACGATAAATTTATTGAAAAAGGAAGTAAAGAAATTATTGCAACAGATTCTTATCATTCCCACAACACCGCAAGACTTGATGTTGAAGGTATGAAGAAACTGTTACTAAAACTAGATTTATTTAAGTAGGCCCATTATGAAGATACTTGTTACAGGGGCAAAAGGTTTTATTGGTAAAAACTTAATTGCTGAACTGAAAAACCAAAAATACAATAATATTTATGAATATGATATTGAATCAACCTTAGATGATTTAGAACAATATACAAAAGATTGTGAGTTTGTCTTTCATTTAGCTGGTGTTAATAGACCTAAAGATCAAAAAGAATTTATAGAAGGTAATTTTGGGTTTACATCGGTTCTATTAGATAATTTAATTAAACACAAGAACAAATCTCCTATAATGCTTGCATCATCAATTCAAGCATTACTAGATAATCCTTATGGGGTGAGTAAGAAAGCGGGCGAAGACTTACTATTTAATTATGGTAAAAACAATAATGTCAAAGTCCTTGTTTACCGTTTTCCTAACGTCTTTGGTAAATGGTGTAGACCAAACTATAATAGTGCAGTCGCAACTTTCTCATTCAATATCGCAAATGATTTACCTATTACTATTAATGATCCAAATGTTGTAATGAACTTAATTTATATTGATGATGTTGTTAAAGAACTGATTAGTGCTTTAAAAGGTGATGAGAATAAAAAAGATGAGTTTTGTTATGTTGAACCAGTTCATATAGTTAAACTTGGTGAAATAGTAGATTTACTCTATTCATTTAAACAAAGTCGTGAAAACAGAGAGATTCCAAATATGGAAGACTCGTTCACAAAAAAACTTTATGCAAACTATTTAAGCTATTTACCAATAGATCAATTCAGTTATGATTTGAAAATGAATATAGATAATAGAGGTTCATTTACTGAGTTTATTAAATCACCTGATAGAGGACAAGTATCTATTAATATATCTAAACCTGGTATTACTAAAGGTAACCACTGGCATCACACTAAAAATGAAAAATTTTTAGTGGTAAGCGGTAAAGGGGTAATAAGATTTAGAAAAATAGATGAGGAAAATGTGTTAGAATATTATGTCAGTGGTGATAAACTACAAGTAGTAGATATACCACCAGGATATACTCATAACATTGAAAACTTAGGTGAGATAGATATGGTTACAGTAATGTGGGCAAATGAGAAGTTTGATCCCGAAAACCCAGATACGATTTTTATGGAGGTTTAAAAATGAAAAAACTAAAAGTAATGACTGTTGTAGGAACAAGACCTGAAATCATCAGACTTTCTGCAGTAATTCATAAACTGAATTCTTCAGAGGCCATTGATCATGTTTTAGTTCATACAGGACAAAACTATGATTATGAACTAAATGAAATTTTCTTTAAAGATTTTAATTTAAACAAACCAGATTATTTTCTTAATGCAGCAACTGGTACAGCCATTGAAACAATTGGTAATATCTTAATCAAGATTGATCCAGTCCTAGAAGAAGTAAAACCGGATGCTTTTTTAGTTTTAGGAGATACTAATAGTTGTTTAACAGCTATCGCTGCTAAACGTCGTCATATTCCAATATTCCATATGGAAGCGGGTAATAGATGTTTTGATCAAAGAGTCCCTGAAGAAACAAATCGTAAAATAGTAGACCATATTTCAGATATTAATTTACCGTATAGTTCTATAGCTCGTGAATATCTACTAAGAGAAGGTATTCCAGCTGATAGAATAATTAAAACTGGTAGTCCAATGTTTGAAGTTTTGATGAGTAAAAAGGAAGAAATTGATAATTCGGATGTATTAGAAAGATTAGGCTTAGAATCAGGTAAATATTTCTTAGTTTCTGCGCATAGAGAAGAAAATATTAACTCAGACAACTTCTTTGAATTAGTCGATACACTAAATACTATTGCAGAAATATATAAACTTCCAATTATTATATCAACACACCCAAGAACAAGAAAAATGATTGAAGCTAAAGGTATTAAATTTAATCCTTTAGTTCAAACATTAAAACCATTAGGGTTTATTGATTATAATAAGCTTCAAATAGAATCTAAGTGTGTATTAAGTGATTCAGGTACTATTAGTGAAGAATCATCAATATTAAAGTTTAAAGCACTTAATATAAGAGAAGCGCATGAAAGACCAGAAGCTTATGAAGAAGCAGCAGTTATGATGGTTGGTTTAAAAAAAGAAAGAATTTTACAAGCCTTAACCATCGTAGATAATCAAACCCTAGATACTATCCAAACGGTTCATGATTACGCAGCGCCCAACGTATCTGAAAAAATACTTAGAATTATTATGGGATATGTAGATTATGTAAATAGGAACGTATGGAGAAATATATAAAAGAGCATTAACTATTTCGCTTGATTTTCTTTCACTTACTTAATTTGCTTTCCATGGTTTATTATTAATTGAATAGACAACAATAATTTTTACAAAGTTAAATATCGAAGATTCTCTATATGTGTATTTTAATCACAGAGATTGTTCTAGTAGTTGTACTTTAAAAGAATTGAAAAATTATTATTCTCTTGTTTTGATTTCTTATTTATTAGTACTAGAAAAAAATGAACTTCCAATAAATATAGAAAGAAGGTATAGGATGAAACACACGCTCTACTATCTAGTTTATTATGATCAATTAGATAAAAAAATAATAAGACATGTTTCCCCAGCTACAGTTACGAAAGCATCTTATGTATCAAAAGCAATAACTGAAATCGGATTTAATGTACAAATAGTATCACCTGCGGTCCCCTCCAAAAAGGGTAAATACAAGGGGTCAAACGATATTGTTATGGAAGGGGTGAAACTCAAGTTATTTTCTTCTTTTTTTGCGAAGATGAAAGTTTCTAGGATTTTGAGAAGAATATTATTGAAAATTCGACTCACTCTCTATTTTCTATTTTTTGTTAAAAGAAAAAGCACGATAATTGTATATCATAGTCTAAGTTTGATGAGGTTTGTTAAATTTTTAAAAGCAATCAAACAATATAAAGTAATTTATGAAGTCAATGAAATTTATGGCGACGTTATTAATAATTCAAAGATTTCTCAAAAAGAAATAAAACTAGTTTCTAAAACTGGTGATGCATTTATGTTCCCAACAGAAATGATGTTAGAAAAAATAAATATTAATAGCAAACTCTATGCAATAAATTATGGAAGTTACACAAATAAAACACGATATAACTTTAGATTTAATGATGATAAAATACACTGTGTATATTCAGGTACTTTATCGCTGGATAAAGGTGGATCAGCTGCTGCTGCTGCTGCTGGTCTCTATTTAGATGAGAGATATCATATTCATATATTAGGGTTTGGTTCAACAAACGAAATTGAGAGTATTAAACAAACTATAACTAATATTAATTCAAAAACAAAGTGTAAAGTAACTTATGAGGGCGTATTGTATGATGAAGATTTTGATAAGTTTCTTCAAAAATGTAAAATTGGATTGAGTACCCAAACTCTAGATAACAATTTCAATAACACTTCATTCCCATCTAAGATTCTTACCTATTTAGGAAATGGTCTGAAAGTAGTAAGCATCAAAATCGAACCTGTTTATAATTCGCTGCTGAAAGATTCAATTGTTTTTTACGATGAAGATAATCCTCAAGAAATTGCAAAAGCAATAAAAAAGGTAGACTTAACTAATGATTCTGCCCAATCTTTACTAGAAGAATTAGATGTAAAGTTCAAAATTCGATTCAAAAGTATAGTTTCAAAATTTACTGATAGATAATAATTAAGACAAAGTGAATGTGTATTATAAATGTTAAGTTAAAGATAAAGACAACAATCTATCCATAAATGAATCTCCAATTCTCAACACTGAAAACGGGCTCTTATTAATAATTTAATGATGCAACAATTTAATTATATGGTGGTTTAAATAAAAAAAACACCACCACCCCTAACGCCCTACATCAAAAATACGTGGGTTTTTTTGGAAAATTGAAATTTAAAGACCATCAAAACTTTATAGACTGAAAGAAATATTGGTCTTTTTTGATGTTAAAAAATAATAACTACACCTTATATATTCTGTGTTCAAGTAAAGTGTTGCCGTAAAACAATAAAAATGATAAAATAGAAG
>ENA-UOOR01003138-UOOR01003138.1-fermentation-metagenome-genome-assembly--contig:-NODE-3138-length-15201-cov-21.147630_pt1 | contig 15201 bp, 21 predicted proteins | sample MGYA00245780_ERZ724029 | MGnify/ENA primary metagenome ERZ724029 (study PRJEB28704, sample SAMN03018315) | fermentation metagenome | biome: anthropogenic terrestrial biome; feature: soil... | reverse complement strand
TTATCTAGGAGCGACCGGAACATACCCGGTCATTCCTCTCTCCTAGGAGGTTCAGCATGTCTCACGACGTTCTTTGCCTCAGAATAAAAAACACCCCAAAAGGTGTTTAATATCATTTTTGAATATAAAAAAGAACCACGTGAGTGATTCTTTTTGAAATTATTGCATATTCACTTCAAAAGTATAAGGCTCAAACTCTAAACTATAATCTGATGAAGAATGTCCTTCAAATATAAATTTGACACTTTCGCCATTAGCATCTAAAGGTTTAAAAACTACCACGCCTTCCTCTTTTATTCCAGAAAGTATTTCTGTATTCAATTCAGGATATTTCCCATAAGAATCGCCCTTATCAAATTGTTTATTGCCTTGAGTTGCCTTTGAATCATAAGTACTAAACATTACATTACCATTGGTATTGTTGGTTATAGTTAAATATGCCCTAGTATTTTCAGTCCCAAACTCTACTTTATTTAGCTTTATTACATATCCATGTTGATCAATCTCTTTATTTACGTCTATAGTTTTTATAGCCGGATCAAATGCTGTTGCATAGTCAGATTTTTCGATTTTACTTGCAACTATTACAGGAGCAGATATAGATCCCCCAAAAGCATTTTCTCCGTCATATTTCTTTTCTATTGTTCCCACTATATGAATAATATCATCATTTTTTACATCTAAGTTAGGATCAGATATCTGTATTAATGTATTTTGTGTAGAGTTATCAGGATCGGCAAACGCCTGTATATATGTTCCATTTGCATCTTTTTCAGGTTCAGTAAAAATTTTAGCATAGTAGTCCACTTTTCTGCCCTTGAATTTATCTGGATCAGAGAACATTTGCTTAAATTCATCTTTACTCAAAAGGGTATCGTTTTGCTTAGTATCTTGAGAATCTGAATTACTATTGACTTGTCCACTCTCATTTCCGCAAGCCACAAGAATAATTGCCATTAACAGTATGGTCACAATAATTGATATTTTTTTTAACATAATTTAATCCCCCTTAATTCATACTTTATCAACAATATTGTAACAAATTGTATATATTTTGTCCAACCTATTCCATAATACAAGATTTATGGGGGAATTTCTATTAAAATGCACTTAGAAGAATACATCATTATTCCACCTAAAAGAGCCTCAATTATATTACTTATTTTTGAGCTTATTTTCTGCTTCTATTTCAATTTCAGCACTGGCCAGATACAGTTTTTGCTCGTATTCAGACATATTACGAAATTCTCTAAATTTTAAATTATGTCTTACCCATAAGAAATTCATCAAATAGAGTCTGTATCTGGTTCTAATGAGTTTTTTATCTCTTCTATATCCTCAGCTTCATCATTATAGCCACTCAAATCAAAAACCTGTTCTATTAAGTTATCCATTTCTCCTGCCAATAATCGTCTTTTGATAACTTCTTTACCATTGCTAACGTTTAATGCAGCTTTTAGTTTCTCATTATTCCAGTTAGGCGACACTGTAGCCTTTTCAATTATCTCAGCATTAAAATTTTCATCATCAAATACATCTTTATGAACTTTAGAGCCTTTTACCTTTTCTGAATGTGTATTATCCTTTCTTATTTTACTTATCTGCTTGCCTGTTAGAGCCTTTAATTTTATTGGTATTCCAAGTCTCTGTATAACAACTGTCCTTGTAGGTACCTCTATTTCACCTAAAAGAGCATCTATAACATCATCTTCACTCATGTTTTGCATTTTTTCTATATCCATATCTTAAATTCCTCCTAATAATTATTTTAAAACATAAGAAAAGAACCACATTTAAGCGATTCTTTTAAAATTATTAACTATTAATTTCTAATATTAAGCCTTTCTTTAATGGCTGATTGTAATACCTGTGAAAAGTTAATTTTATTTTCTTCAGCTATTTTATTTAGCCACCTTGGTAAAGTCACATTTTTGTTGACAGATTTATTCATCATTTCGTTTCTAATATCAACCATATGGGCTGTAATAGGAACAACAAACTGACCTTTAGTAACTTTCACATCTTCTGGATTAGTCGCTTCAGGTATTTCTTCACCCTCATCCTCTAAACCCCACAGATAACCTTCAAGTAAATCTTTTGCCATATACATTGCTTCATCTAAGTTATCCCCAAACGTAGCACAGCCTAGATCGGGGAAATTAACACAATATTGATTTTCCTCTCTTTCAAATACAGCTGGAAAAGTATATTTATCTTTCATAAACAACACCTCAATAATTATTAGTATATTTTATTGCAGCAAGAACTATTTAATTCCTGCCTGTTTAAGTATCGCGTTTAAAGTGCCTTTAGGAATATCACCTTTATGATTAGGAACTGGCACTTTATTAGGTTTATCCTTATGTTTGAAATACATATGGGATCCTCTTTGATAAGAATAATACCAACCAGCTTTTTCTAGCTTTTTAACCAGTTCTTTGACTTTCATAATTTTCCTCCTAACACTTATAATTTTAAGCGTGTTGTTTATGCGTGTCAAGGAATATTAATATATACCTGCACCTGCTTATTTTTATCTAGTCAACTTCTATTGCATCTAGAAGATCAAATCCAACGAAGTTGAAAGGTGTTTCCTCTTCTACGAGGTCCCCTGCTTTTAAATTTATTAATTGAAGTTTTGTAGACATGCAGTTCTTTAGCCTTATGGATTCATACCCATAAGCTTCAGGGTCATCAAGTTTAGTTATTATTTCAAACCTTTTAAACCCTCTTTTTATCATATCAGAGGTTACTTTATAACCTTTCATGGTACCACTTCCTTTTTTGGTACCTGCCTTATAATCTGTCCAATCTGCCCCTAAAAGATTAAGTTCTTTAACATCTATTTCTACATCTGCTGTACACTCCTGCAAGTTAGTCTGTTTAACTCCATCAACCAAAACTTCTCCAAAACGTCCATGTATCGCCCTTCCTGCCTCTAATACATCTGTCATAATTTATCCCTCCTATTCTTAACTTATATAGCCAGTTCCGTATATCTTTTTCATTACATTTATATAGTCTGCAGCCCATTTCCAATAGAACTCATCATCTTTTGCATTGGCTTGTAAGTCAGTATCAACCTCAACTGTAAAATCTCCTATTATACCATCACTTTGAAGTGTTTCGAAGTACTGTTTCAAGGCTGATAAAACAACTTTCTGCCCTAAATCTCCATTAGGAGTTTTTCCTATATAGTCTCTCTTTGTAATAGTGGTATCCGCATTTACTGTGTGCATGAATCTTACAGCCCTAATATAACCGAGAGATTCGCTTTGATCTTCTCCATAGGATTTTAATGTGTTTACATCATCAACCACTATGGCATTTGTAGCAATACCATCTCCTGCAAATATCAAAGTACCTGCCTTTAAACATTGTTCTATCTGTTCCCTGGTTAGTTTTGGGGATACATCTGAAAAGATAGTTTCTTTATTGCAGATACTTTCCTTCATAGTTGCGGCTGCTATTATTCCTGCCACATAACAAGCACTTTCTGCAGGAGTATAAGTTACGCCCTCATAAATGCCCCCATTACCCACATTTACTACGCATTCATCATTAAATGCCTTTGATTGTGTATTTGCAGCATCAATAGATGTACTTGACGAACCACCGAAGCAACCTATAACGTCATAGCCTACAGCTTTATTTCTGTCTATCCATGCCTGTACAGTTGTCTGGAGGGCAGTATCTGCTATACCATCCAATGTAAATACATTTATCTTGTATTGTTCGAAAGCTGCCATAGCATCCACATAGTTTTCATTTGTTATATTTTCAGTTCCGTTGCTGCCGCCTTCCAGTGGTTGATTTACTATGCTTGCCAAAGTATCGTTGCCATCTGCAACTTTAGTAGCTTTAAGCCATATATTTTCACTGTCTCCATTTATCTGTTCTACAATTTCACTTATGCTTCCGGATACCTTGAATGTATATAACTGTCCAGTTCCTTCATATAAAGTTACATCTATTAAGGTTTCATCTGCAATATCAGGCTTTACTGAAACATTAAAGTTCCTAGTTGTAGGATATAAAGTCTCAAGTTTTATAACATCCACAGGAGTTCCAGTAGTATCCTTTAATGTTATGCTTGCAGCTTTTTCACTATCATCGCCCATCCTGTATAAAAGAAGTTCTGAAGGCTGCCCTAAAAGAACTAAGTTCCCCAGCTTATAGGCACTTAATGTACTATTACTTCCGAATGCTTTTTTCAATTCAGGTTCTGTACTTACAGAAGTAACTTTTTTCATAGGACCCCAATCGCTTTTAACAGGCATAGCCACAACTCCCTTAGTGCCTTGTGTCAGCCTGTTTTCAGCCATCCATTTAAACCTGTTGTAAAACCCTGGTATAATCTGTTTATTCGTTTCGCTCCATGTCCCTGCCACTTATTTCACCTTCCTTCTTAGAAATGCATCTATTAATTTCTTGAAATCATCTTTAGTCAGTTCTTTTTCTTTGCAATCAAACAAAGCACCCACTGCCACTTCTCTTTTATGCCCTGTAAGTGCTTTAGTGTTTTTAATTAACTCCTCAATGGGGTATTTAACCCCCAGTTTAGTTGTATTAACTTCTACTGTAGATATTGGTACGCTTGAACTTATGCCACTACTTGATGATGTGCTAACATCTGTGGCACTTTCGGTTGAAGTGGCTTTATCCTTTATGCTATCTTCTACCATAAATTATTCCTCCTTTATCGAACCCCTGCCGTAGATTTTATTCATGACAGGAATATTTTTTCCCTTAATATTTTCTAATCTGAAAAAATCCACACTGAGTTGGCCCACAGTAAATGGATCTGCTTCTCTGTCTTCTCTTATGCTGCTTATGGTCAAATACCTTCTATCTTCTATATCTAAAGGTATCTTTGTGTCCTGAATTAATTGATTCTCTACAGTATCAATTAATTTATTGGCCATACTTTTATCTTTACTTACAAAATGGCATCTTATAGTCTTCATAACCCTGTTAGCTCCAAGTGTCGCAGGAGATAAATTACTTTTAATTATCCTACATAATACAGAAGGTGCTGCAAAATTTTTTATCCAATACTCAGAAGGATACGCCGGAATATTTATAAGATTATTTATATAAGCAGCCACAGCACCAGCCCATGCATCCACATAAGAGTCATTTTCTTCATGTAGAGCTATGACATTAAAGTTTAGTCCTCTTGTAATAGCATCCCATTCATCATCTGCAAAATCATCACCTACAGTACCATTGAAAACACATGTATAACTTTCGCCTGTATCTTCAGTTATGGTCTGTAAATCCAATGTTGCTATAACCTTCTCCATTAAACTATCCAGAGTATTAAACGTTAGCCTCTTATCGTACAACCATATCTGTATGTTTCTACTATAGGATGTAGGATTATTCTGCTTATCGTCAGACCCTTGAAGAATTACAGCATAAGGTTTTTCTGTGGATTTATCAGGAACAGTAGGTTCATAACACTCTTTAAGCTCTGGAATACTATCCAGTAACTTTTCCCTTATTCCATCACGCATTTTATCCCTCCCATAATCTAATTACATCATCCCTGATTTTATATTTATTTTTTTCCATAGTAGGACCTACTGTTGCATATTTCTTGGTACCTGGATGATGTACAAGTTTAACAGGGTGATCTGCACCCTTCCAGTATAGAGCTTTCTTATTCTTTGGCCTTATTATATGTGGCTTTGAACCATCTTCAAGCACTCCACCATATTCCACTCCATGACTTAAAGAAATAGTATATTTCTTATTTTCAACTTTTACATCTCCACGAAGTGACTGCCTTGCATGGGCTGACCTATCTTTCCATGGTGCATTTACTTTAGACTGATTTTCTAATTCCCTTGCCCAGTTGTCACAGAAAGAATGCATCATAGCATTTTTTCTATTTATAAAATCCAGTACATTATCGCTAAACGCCATTACATCACCTTCTCAAGTCCACAGTCATAGCCACATATCTCCCCATTTATTATCTGTGGATATACATTTTTCACTTTCATATGTCCATAAGGACAATCAAATTCTATGGAAGTTTTACTATCAACGCTTAAATCTGCTTCACTGTCTGCAAGCATTCCGTAGGCTGTATTTTTATAAGAAGTTCCTATGGTGCCTGAAGAAACAGTAATACTACTGTCATAAGTTTTCTGCGGAAATATGCGTACTGTTAAAGTCACATCCTCTGTTACTTCTTCAAAATGTCCATTTACAGGCTTTTTGACAACCTTGGTAAAACTTATAACAGTAGGATTCTGAGCTATACTCCAGTTTATATCCTTTTTTCTTCTTTCTGCTGTAATCATAAATTCACCTCCACATCTGCACCAATCATAAAGCTTGACCTTCTAGCGCATTTAGCTTTATATGTCTCTGCATTTTTATAACATAGGTTTGCAATATCAGTCACAGTTGAATATTGATACCTTTCCTGCCCTACCTGATATACATTAGGATTATCTACATTACTCTCCTGCATAGTAGCTTTCATCATCCATCCTTCACTAGCAGCACAGTATATACAATCAGCATCAGATATTAGAGAATCTAGTTCATCATCAGTAAAAGTTTTATTATCTTTATCATTTAACAGCATCCTCAGTTTTGTTCTTAAACTATCAGTGGGTGTCACAATATCACCTCCATAAAAAATAGAGTCCATTTAAAATCAATGAACCCTATCCCAAAGTTATCTCCTGTACATTTTCATCTATGGCAGCATAACATCCCCTGTAAGCATATCCTACAATCTGCTGTTCTACTAATCTTGAAAGATCTCCTGCCTGTGATTCTATTTGAAGATCCTGTTTTAAAAGTTCTTTAAATCCCCTCTTAGGTCTTATCAGGTAACACTTTCCATCAGCTACTCCTGGATATGAATAACTCTTTCTTCCAACTTGAGTAGACCATCCATCATAATAAATTATTGAGCTTATTCCACTAACAGCAGGATAAGTAGTACCATTTATCTGGTATCCACCTTTAATTGCCATTTCAATATTATCCTTATTCATGCTGGATGCAAGTAAAATAGTACCTGGTCTTTTAGCCTTGTTACAATCAATTATAGCCTGGGTCAATGTTTTATAGTATCTTACCCACACGTCCTCATCAGCTGACCCTTGATATGGAGTTTTATTAGCTGTCTTGTAAGTATAGTTGATTATAGGTGAAAGATATATATGGTTAAGAAGGGCATTATAGGCTTCACCCATAGACCTGTTCAGTATATCTACAGAGAAATTATCATTAAAATCCTTCATTTCTTTTGTATATTCAAATCCAGCTGTGTAAGTTAGAAGTCTTGCAGTTGGCCCATATTCAACCTGCAAAGCACCAAATTTAACTTCTTCTCCTTCCATGTGTTCTGTAAATACTACCGTTCCTGTCAAAGCCCATTTTGCATCTATAAGCTTTGGCATAGTTGGATCTGAAAGCAAGTCATAAATTGGCGAATATAAAAGTGGTACCTGCTCACGTCCAAGTTCAACGTCAAGTACCACTTTTTTTAACAAGTCCTTATATTGTGCTAGGCTGTTACTTCTAAGCATTTCCCCTATAGGTTTTGTGAGAACATAAGTTTCCATCTCACCATTGACTATCTTTTTAGGTGCTGAATACTCTTTCCCATTTAATTTAAAAGGTATTACAGTATCTATAGTCTGTGTTTTTTTTGCTTCCCTTAATGAATCTATACTATAAATTTTTACCATGTTTTATAAGCCTCCTTATACTTGTGGTCCTAATACGAACCATATTACATTGTTACTATCTTTAGCAGAGGATACAATGCCAACTTTTTTATTGGTACCAACAGTTTCAGTTAAAACCTTACTAGCAGCATCAAAATAAATTGAAGTGCCTACTGCAAATTCCTCATCAGTCTTTATTTGGTTTGTTTCATATTCTGCCTGTTCAATTGCAAGTACTACTTCTTCTCCCACTGCTGCATCTTGATTGGCAAGTCCAAAGAATCCTCCTATCTGATAAAAGTTTCCTTGTGCAACTTCATCTGTAGCTGTAAGTCTGACTGATTTACCATCACTGATTTTTCCACTTGATATATTTATTATCGTACTTGGCGTAGGTTGTCCTGTAAATGCCATCTATAATCACTTTCCTTTCCTTAAATTGATATCCTTCTAGTCTTTAATATACCTGATGTTTCGGTTTTATTGTCAATTGAAGTACCTATTCCCGGTGCCATGTCAATATGTTCACCAGATATAAAACCTTTTACAAAATCATCTTTCAGTATATTGTCAATTTCACCTGATATGATTTCTTTTGTGGCTCCATCCTCAATCTTTAGCATCTTTTTTACTAAGTTTTGAGCTATCTCTCCTGCAACTTTTTCTTTTACTAAATCATCAATAGTCTTCTGAAACTCTGCTTTTTTAGAACTTTCCACAGCTTCATGGGCTTTCTTAGCTGCATCTATTATATCCATTTCTCCAGTAACCCCTAAAGCCTCTTTTACTTTTTCAAGTGTCTCATTTTCCTTTTTAATAGTATTTACTATATCCATCTCACCGGTTATTTTAAGATTGTCTTTAATCTTATCAAGTAAAGCTTCAGCATCAACAGCACTTTTGACATCTGCCATTTCACCGGCTATTTTTGCTTTTGTGAGGCCCATTTCGCCAAACACCTGAGAATAAGTGACTTTTCCAGTCTGTAATAATCCATTTAAATTAGCCATAATTTCTTTAAATTCCATGTTTAAATTTCCTCCTTTATTATCCATTTCACTTGAAGTCACAGGTTCATATACTCTTTTTTCCATAACTTCTGTCTTATCTCCAAGGGCTATTTTATTATCTTTTTCTATGGAAAATGGTATGCTGTAAAGTTTTGTAGGTTGATCCCTTTGCTCATGCTCTACTATAACAGTATTATTATCATATCTGATATTTCTAACCCACACATAGTCTTGACCATCTTTTACATTTAAAGCACTTTTAACAGATTCCTTTAACTCCTGTTTAAGTTGTTCAAAAGTTCCGTCAAGCTGTTCCCCTTTTGCATCTAAATTATCCATCTCCATACCTACTACATTCGTGGGCATACCTGGCCTGTGAAGTGGTGTCCAATCAATAGACAATGGATTGTATCCAACTACATTTACCCCAGAAGCATCCCTTTTTATTTTCGGATAACCAAATATACTTACTTCCTTAATTCTTTTAGTTCTTATCCATCTCTTAAGGTCAGGTGCAACCGCATCAACTATTCCCCTAAAATACGCCTTATTGTCTTTCATCTCTGCCCCTACCCAATGTGTTACAGGTGTTTTGAATTCATTTGACAAATTCTCTGGTTTTTGGTGCCCCAAAAATCCACTCAATGTATTTTGATTTACATAGTTTACTATATCCTGCAGGGCTTCGGGCTTATAGTTCCAACCTCTCTTACTCTTAGCAGCAGGTATTTCTACAACTACTTCCAGAGGATCTTTATCCATTGATTTCATTAAATCCACATCTACTCCAGGAGCCGCAGAAATAGTACCCGGCTTTATTTGAGATATGCTTGCATTTATAGGATCTATCTCTCCATAAACTTCACTATCCATCTCTCCTATAGGTTTATATAAGAACATTATTTATCACCTACCTGTTTTTATATATCTATTTTCCTTTTCCACATACATAGGCATAAATTAAATATATTAATTTGTATCCAAGCCTCTGCATATCTTTTCCCATCTTCCTCATATTTTGTAATGTAGTGATGTATTCTTTTCCCTCCTACCTTTTTATTGAATCAAGCCCATCCACCAATTTATTAGTAAGTTCCTCCATACATTTATTTACATCCATTTGTGGTGCAAGACATATTTCTTTATCTCCAATAAGTTTATAAGGAGAAAAGCCAACACTTCTATTTTCAGTACATTTTGTAATTGCTATGGCCTGTATATCAGATAAACTTACACAAACAATTCCTTCTGTATCTTTAAATTCATAGCCTGAATGAGTCTCGCCCTGTTTGACCTTTTTAAAATACTCTTTAAGTTCTATTAAATCAGCTTCCTTTGCAGTGCCTCCTATACTATTTCCACCATTCAACCAGATTGTATAATCTTTCACCCTTATTCCTCCTTATTTTTAGGCATAATAAAAGCACCTACCATTTTTACTTAGTAAGTGCTTTTATTTCGCCACATTGCTCCATAATATTTTTTCTATTTGTTTAGGTAATACAGTTTCTGTTGAACCCTTCGTTCCATCAAATTCAATCTCATAAGCTTCACTTGGAGTTGTATAAACATGCACTATAGTTCCTTTTCTGCCATCAATACATTGAACATAGTCAATTTCTTTTAGCACCATAATATCACTCCTTATTTATCTACATGTATAGTTGTTAATCTAGGTGTATCTGAATCGGGAGTTATAATCCATCCCGTAAGTACCTTCGCAACTTTGCCATTTGGACCTTTTATATTCATAACAACCTCATACTTTTTACCAAATTGACTTTCACCTTTAGGTACTGCTTTATATTTAGAAACATTATCTTTGACATTCTTAATTAAATCATCAGCATTATTTATATTGTATCCTAGTGCCTTTTCAAATGCTATTGCCTTATCTTTACCAGATGGATGACTTTTATTTAAAGCATAACTTTTTATTTTAGCCTCTGGTATAACTACTTTATCAACATTAGGTAATAACTCTGTCTCTTTAATACCATTATAAGGTATTTTGCTAATATCATCAATATACATAGAAGATTTCTTATAAATATTTTGATACCACTGCTCAAGTCCCGGTTCACTTCCTGGATTCTTGTTCCACCTCTTAAGCCTGTCAACAAAATCACTGGGGTTTTCATTTATTGTAAGTGTTACGCAAAGGCAATTCGGGTGGAAGGGATATGTTGGAGCTTTATCAACTGGATAACAACCAATTCCAAGTCCATAATCATCAACACCGCATATATCGTCGCATATATCATATTTAGGATGAGAGCCAGACAGTATGAATTTGACTCCACTGCATGATGGACTTACCACTGCACTTTGAATTGTGGCCTCACCATATGCAGCAGTCATTTCAGTCCTCGCAAGTCTTAGAGATTCATAACATATATCTTCTGGCACCCTGCTTCCCATTCTTTTCATCATGTTAGGATACTGTTTTGCTAGAGTTTTCTTTCCTGTTTTCACATACTTCTCAAGCATCCTAGCAGTTTTTACACAATCTTGCCCTTCAGCCACTGCACTCTGGATTATCTCAGTAATATTCTCCCTATATCTCTTTGACTTTGTCCATATCCTGTCTGAAAGGTACAATCCATTGTGTGTTCTTGACCAGCAGGTCTCAATGGCCCTTTGATTGGAACTGAAATACAATTCCTTAACCTTAGATGTAGATACCTTAGATACTCCGGCTTCCTGAACTGCCTTAATATCTATTGCCTTTGCATATTCTGTAGCTGCTCCTGCATTTGCCTTGATATATTTTTCAAATATTGTAGTAAGTTTACTTTCAAGTTTATTCTGCTGTTTCTTCAATATTTCAATCAATGCCAAGAGCTGCATTTTTCTTATTTGTGAGATACCTTCTTTTTTAAGCTCATTAGATATATCCTGGACAAGTCTTACATACAATGCTCTTATCTCAGTTTCATTATTTAGTCTCAAGTCTATATACTTACTTCTAGCCTTAAGTGCCCATGTTTTGTAGTCACCTGCTGTCTTCTTAAGCTCGTCTATTTCTCTGCTCATATATAATCCTACCTTTAAATAATTTATAAAAGTAATATAAAATCTTAGGTTTAAATATATATGAATACTTAACGCAAGCTATTTGATAAGGGGTAACTTCCTGTACGATTTTTTCGTTTTTTCTACCAAATAAGTAAATTTTAATAGAGCTGGAATAACGGGACACTTTAAGTATTGCATTATAGCCTTTATCTTTCCAATAATTAATCATATCTGCACAAGTCCTATATTCAACCATGCCTATTCCTCCTCACTACTTGAATTATTTATCTCATCATCAAGCTTTTTCTTCTCGTCTTCAAGGCCACCCGAATCTCCCATCCTAAAGTTGAGCATCTTATCTTTGATTATTTTTTCTCTCTCGCCAACTACACCCTCATCACTTGAGATATAATCATTCATGGTATCCACGTACTTAGCTAAGAAATTAGAAGCAGACTCAACAGAGGTAAATCCACCTGTAAGTGCAGTTTCAAGGGCAGTGGCAATATAATTAAGAGTTTCAGCACTTTCCTTATTGTCCTTCGGTGTGACTTCATCCCATCCCAAGGTAACATCATAACTTGCAAAATTGCTTCCTGCAGATTGAGCAGACATTATGAGTACCATTCTAGCAAGCATACGCCATTGTTCAGTAAATTGTTCTCTCTTACGCCTTATCTTGTTTGCCATAATAGGCATTTGTTCTTTAACACTGGCAAGAGCACTTGGAGTATGAACACCAAATACAAATTCAGGTACCTCCGATACGTCAACAATGCAATAAAATAAGAGGCTTAAGAGTAACTTTGCATCACCTGTGGCACTATTAACCTCTACGAAACTTGCATCTTCATCACTTGTCATAAACAAAACTTCATTACCGTTTAAATTTATTTTTCCACCGTCTTTTGAAAACTTTTCCGGATCGTCTATCCCAAAGTTATTGGAAAGAAACTTCTTCACATCTTTAAGCTTTAATTTTAACTTAGGGGTACTATGCATCTTACTCCCCTTTAATGCATGGAGCATAACATCATGATAAGCCTTTAATAATGGTTCTATAGGCTCAATATCACTCTGTCCATACTTTAGTGTTTCATCAGGTTCATTCTTGAAATGCACTATAGGAATAAAGCCCCAAGGATTAGGTATTGTACCTGCTTGTATACCTTCTGGTGTATCTCCTGTTATTTGTATTGTCCTCTCTGTTGCTGTTATAGCTTGTGTAATATCACATTTAAATTTATTGCCCTCTATGTCCTGCCATTCCTGGTGGCTCTTTAAAATATATGCGGTTGGTTCTCCAGTAGTGGGATCAAGTAATATATCCTTAATTTGCTCTAGAGGGATAAAATTATAAACCAATCTGTTAGGTTTGTCTGGATATAGTGGATTTAAAATTTCTTCCCTTGTAATCCATACATAACTATCTCCAAGTTTCAAAGCATCCATATGGGTCTTAAGCATATTAGATGTGTTATCCAATACAAAACTATCAAGTATTTCTTGAGCTGCATCATCTTCACAATCAAAATGAGGCACCCCCATGAAGCCTACAGTAGAATTTATTATAGGTCTTACAAAAGGAGCACCTAATTTGTAATCGTCATTATTATTCTGGTATAGCTGCCTTGCCAATTCATAATCCACCTGTGAACTATCCAATTGATATGTTGATGTAGCAGCTCCACCAGATATACGCATCTGCTCACCCTTCGGATTCAGCAGTTTCAATTTTACACTTTTAATAAAAGACTTTAACCCCATATTCTCGCCCCTTTCAACAAAGATAAATCACTATTGCCATTTTTAGCAAATGAATATATTACTGCATCTGCACAGTCAGGAGATTCTCCTATCCTCTTTTTCATCTGTTCCTTTTGCTCAAGGTCTATCCTACCTTTTGAGTCAATCTTGTATTTTCTATTTGACAGCTGCTTAATTAATTTCTCATTGTTAGGAAGCTCTATGGTAGGAGTTCTTCCTTGTACAAAATTAGTAAAGTTCTCCTCAAGAATATCTCTCATATTTCCCCACATCTCTGCAGATTTATCTGAATAATGTTCATCATCATCTGCCTTTGCACCATTTTTAATAGGAATAACCTCATAACCAAGTCTCTGTTGTCTTATAACTTCGTTAAGCCTGTCTGTTACTCCACCACCTAATCCATCATCATCAATCTTTATTTTTACTCTATTGATCTGATGGTACTCTTTTTTAAATTCATCAACGGTTTTTAATATGTTCCCACTGGTCTCCATAGTATCTTTCTTGCTGTATTCCCTTAATTGAAATACTCTATTCCCTATTCGTGGAGCCAAAACAGTATTATCATTACCAAACCTGGCAATATCAGCTCCTAAATTGAATGTAAAACAGTCTTTTATACTCACCTTTGTATTAGTAGCAGTTTCAGCATATTCAAGAGGAATAAGAGCATCAGATTCCCCTTTAGGAAATTCTCCAAGAACTCTAACCCTGTATACATCACTATCCTCAAGGTACTTTCTTTTAAGCATTTCAATATTATCTTTTGATGTTCTAGGACTGTCCAAAGATGATACCTTGAATGTCCTGTATAAATCCCTGTCTCTGTTGTGACTATCATAAAATGTTCCACTGGTTCTTGTAGGGTTTCCACACATAAGGAGTTTATTTTCATATCCTGAAAGGGTACCAAGTATAGCTTCCATAATTGGATCGGAAACACCAGAAGCTTCATCAACAACAAAGAGCATATAATCCTCATGAAATCCCTGCATATTTTCAGGTTTGACAGCAGTCCTTGCAGTAGCCCACCATCTTTCTTCATAGCCTCTCATATATACTTTTGTTTTGGTCCACTGGAGTAGCTTGTCAACCATACTCCCCGAAAGCCATTTGGATATCTCCGCCCAAAGTACATCATAAAGTTGCTGTCTTGTGGGTGCTGTGGCTATAACTTTTGGGAATGGCCTTGTACATAGATACCAGGTAACAGCTATACTCTCAAGTCCAGTCTTGCCCACGCCTTGCCCTGACCTTACACTTACCTTTGGATTACCGGCCAGCGCCATAAGCACATCAGACTGCCACTTGTCAGCATGAAATTTAAGCATATCCTCGGCAAACCATACAGGATTATTCCAATAGTTATCTAGTAAAGCTATCAATTCTTTATCCATTTTCACCACGTCTCTTTGATGCTATTTCCTGAATTTTATCAGCCCATGTCTTGGCTTCATCATTTTTACCATCTCCTTTGGATTTCTCAATCTCAGTCCTAAGTTTTTCCATCCTCAACCTCTGTTCTTCTGTTGCCATGTCCATATGCTTTGATAGCCAGTCAAGGGCTTTCATGGCATCATGGAGTTTTATACTTATACCATCCTTGCCCTGTTTAACTTCACTTATTAAGGAGCCATCTACCTCACTGGATTCTTTGAAATCAACATAACTGTATTGATATTCTATTTTATTGCCTTCATTAT
>ENA-UOOR01003137-UOOR01003137.1-fermentation-metagenome-genome-assembly--contig:-NODE-3137-length-15220-cov-6.857435_pt1 | contig 15220 bp, 11 predicted proteins | sample MGYA00245780_ERZ724029 | MGnify/ENA primary metagenome ERZ724029 (study PRJEB28704, sample SAMN03018315) | fermentation metagenome | biome: anthropogenic terrestrial biome; feature: soil; material... | reverse complement strand
GAAACTACTCGGGTCGTGCTTCTTGTCGCCCCGAACGACTGTCAAACTCGGGTTCCACTGGTACGGTGTTTCGCCCGGGGTTCAAGCAGCCTTGTCGCCGACAAGCCCATCGGATGTTTCATCACCGGGAGGAGGTGGGTCAGGAGTCCCCTGGAATCGAGGCCACCGCGGGCGCGCCCGAGCGCCAGTGTTCATGCAGGTCGGGGCCATGAGTTGGCAACCGCGCCAAATCCGGGGAAATGCCAAAGTCTCGCTTTCGCGGCCGGTATCGGGTTCTTGCCGAAACATACCGCGGTGGGCCAGTCCAAATCCCTCGACCACGCTGGCACGAAGCCTGGAGCGCTTTACACAAACAGCGACGAGAGGCTGTCTCCCTCGTGGATGCGCCGGATGGCCTCACCGAACAGCGGCGCGGTCGTCAGCGTCTTGATCCTCCCCGACGCCCGCGCCTCCTCGGTGAGCGGGATGGTGTCGGTGAGCACCAGCGACTCGAGCGCCGACTCCTTGATGCGCCTGATCGCCGGGCCCGAGAGTACGCCGTGAACCGCGTAGGCGTAGACCCGCTTGGCGCCCTTGTCGATCATCGCTTGCGCCGCCTGCGTCAAGGTCCCGGCCGTGTCGACCATGTCATCGAGCAGGATGGCGACCTTGCCCTGGACGTCGCCGATGAGGTTCATGATTTCGGCGACGTTTGCCTTGGGCCGCCGCTTGTCGACGATGGCGATAGGGCAACCGAGCCGCTTCGAGTAGGCCCGGACGCGCTCGACGCCGCCCGCGTCCGGCGAAACCATCACGATCTCGTCCGGATCGGGGAAGGCCATCCGCAGATGCTCGAGGAAGACGGGCGAGGCGTAGAGATGGTCGAAGGGGATATCGAAGAAGCCCTGAATCTGCCCGGCGTGCATGTCCATCGAGACGACACGGGTGACGCCCGCGGTTGACAGCAGGTTCGCCACCAGCTTCGCGGTGATCGGCGTGCGCGGCGCGACCTTGCGGTCCTGGCGGCTGTATCCGTAGTAGGGCAGCACGGCGACGATGGCGCTCGCGGAGGCGCGCTTGAGCGCGTCGCACATAATCAGCAGCTCCATCAGGTGGTCGTTCGCCGGAGCGCAGGTCGGCTGAACGATGAACGTCTCGCACCCGCGCACGTTCTCGCCTATCTCGACGTTGATCTCTCCATCGGAAAACCGCGTCACCTCCGCCTTGGAGAGGGCGGTTCCCAGATAGCTGGCAATGTCCTCGGCCAAGCGCGCATTCGCCCGCCCCGAGAAGATCTTCATTGCCCGACCGTTCGCTTGCATGGCTCAAAGCCCCCGGCGCGATTGTGCTTGGAAAGCGTCCACCGATTCCCACGCGCCTTCCAATGCGCTGGCAAACCAGGCTTGTCAACGCTCAAACACAACCGCCGGCCAGGGCTCGAAGCCCGGAGCGCGCCGACCCGACGATGCAGCGCCAAGCTGCCGGAGGGTTCGCTCAGAGCGCCTCCCGTGCCGCCACGCCTCTGAAGCCAGCACCTCGGAGGGCCGGGCTCCAGGCTCAGGCCAAGCCGTCCGCAGCGCCCGGACAAGGTCGACCGGCGAGGGCGGCTTGCCTAATCGTCGAAGCTCGTTGGATCGCCGCCTTGGAGCGCTACCCGCTTCAGCTCGCGGTCGTACTCGGCGAGGATGACCCGCTCCATTTTCTGGCGAGTCTCGACGTTGAGCGGGTGGGCGATGTCCTTGAAGGTGCCGTCTTTGCGGCGCTTGGCAGGCATGGCGATGAACAGCCCGCTGTTGCCGTTGATCACCTTCAGATCGCGGACAACAAAGCAGCCGTCGAGCGTAATGGTGACATAGGCCTTCAGCTTGTCTTCGTTCACCGGATAGACGCGAACCTCGGTGATATCCATGGCGATTTCCTCCCCGGGTGCGTAGGAACCCCCCACGCCAGGTTCGCGAGGCAGCCTGTCCGGTAACATGGCCAAATACCTGCTGTCAAACTGTGCCCGGCGACCTGATGAGGGCGCGGCCTCGTGTCCGGGTCAGGGTAGCGTGCCGGCTCGACTGAGAACCTCGGTTCCCACGAGGAGCAGATGGTAGACGATCACCGCCGAGTAAGCCGATAGGCACACCAGCAACGCCATCGCGGGCAACAGCCTCCGCCGCCCCATCCACAGCGCCAGGGTCCCGAGGTCGACAAGCGCCAGCTTGACGGCCAAGAAAACTCCCGGCGAGGTCTCCCAGGCCGCGCGCATCAACGGGTTGGCCTCGGTCATCAGGCCGGTGGCAAGAAACGCGTTGGTGAAGGCCGCGTCGAGCAGGTTGAGCACCAAAAGCGCGAGCACCGGGCCCAATCCGCGCCACCTGCGCCGAAGAGCCGCCCTTGCGGCCCAGTCGCTTCGCCGCCTCACCCCTTCTCGCCCGCGGCCGTCCGCCGCTACGAGAACAGGCCTTCAAGGGCTGCGCCACGCCGGCGGCTGCCCCCCCGGAAGAAGGCGAGCAGTAACGGGGCTGTACAGTCGCTCGCTTGACACATCCGGCCCCGCCGCCCATCATCCCGCGCCGCCGAAGAAACCTCAGCGGAGCGGAAATGCTCGGTTTTCCCAGGAATGTCGGCTGGATCGAGGTCATCTGCGGCTCGATGTTCTCGGGCAAGACCGAGGAGCTCATCCGCCGCCTCAAGCGCGCGCAGATCGCCCAGCTCAAGGTGCAGATCTTCAAGCCGCGTCTCGACGACCGCTATGACACCAGCCGCATCTGCAGCCACTCGGATCAGCGCCTCGAGTCGGTGGCCATCGAGCGCGCCGAGGAGATCTTGCGGCTGCTCAAGCCGGACACGCAGGTGGTCGGCATCGACGAGGTGCAGTTTCTCGGGCCCGAGGTCGTCGCCGTCTGCGAGTTGCTCGCACAGAAGGGCCTGCGGATAATCTGCGCCGGGCTCGACCAGGATTACCTCGGCAAGCCCTTCGAGCCGATGCCGCAGCTTCTGGCGATAGCCGAGTACATCACCAAGGAGCTCGCGATCTGCGTGGTCTGTGGGAACCCGGCCAACCGCTCGCAGCGCATCATCAGCGACAGCGCGCGGGTCGTCGTCGGCGCGGCCGGCGCTTATGAGGCCCGTTGCAGGAAGTGCTTCGTTCCCGAGCCGGTCGAAGCGACGGCGCCGCAGAACCTCAGGCTGCTCTGAGCTTGGTCGCGTTCTGGCGTCGGCTCGGCCGCCTTCGCTGGCGCGGAAGCGGTGTCGACGAGTCCCGCGAATGACCGGTCAAGAGCTGTCGGGACAACTCCTTGAGCTCGGCCCGCCCCCCTCTGGTCACCTCGGGCAAAGTTGAGAGGCGCGAGCATGGGCCGAGCCTGCGAGGCCACAAGACAAGGAGCCCTTCAGCTCCGCTCCCGCCGCTCGCGGGTCGGGAGCTACGTTTCAGGGCGAGCGGAACCGAGGGAGTCGAAGAACGATTTCTCGACGGCTCTTCAGCTCAAGAGCGCGGGCCGAGCTCAGGGAGCTTTCCCGACACCTCTTGAGCGGACTCGGCCTGTGCCCCTCGCCCGCGGACAGGCTCTCTGTCGCTCGACCGCTCCTTACGGCCAGGCGACCCTTCGGCCGTTCGCCCTCGGCGCGCCCTCGGGGAAGGGAACCGGCCGAGCGCGGGTTTTCGCCCAGGTAAGTGCCGAACATCCCTGAGCAATCCCTCGACGGTTCGGCTACGATGCCGCGCCTGAGCGCATGAACCTGACCCTCGCCACGCGCATCTTCCTCGGCTACGCGATCGTGACGCTGACCTTCGGCGCGGTGTCCATCTACAGCGTCGTGCAGCTCCACGCGATCGGCCGGGAGATCCGGCTCGTCTCCGACGGCTACCTGCCGTTGGCCAAGGCCGTCGCCCAGATCGAGAGCTTCCACAAAAACCGTCAGCGCGACACCGAACGCCTGCTCGACGAGCGCGAGCCCGAGACCCAGCGCGCGCTCATCAAGCTCGCCCGGGTCTACTTTCCGCAGTTGATGCGCGAGAAGCTCGCGGCCGCCTCGGGCATCGCCCACGGGGCGCGCGAGCGGGCCCTCGCCGCCGAGCGGCCGTTTCTCGAAGGCCTGGTCGCCCGCCATGAGGAGCTGTCGAACCTCTACGAAGACTACGAGCAGGCCTGCAACAAGCTCTTCTCGGTCATCGAGACCTCCGGCGGCGCGGTGCGCGGCAGCGAGCCCGTGCGGGCGGTCGTCGCCCTCGAGAAGCGCATCGACCGCGAGATCAAGGTGCTCGGACTGATGCTCGATCAGCGGGTCGCCGAACGCGTCGGCGCCGCCGAGCAGCGCGAGCGCCGGAGCGCCTGGGCGATCATCGCCCTCTCGCTCTTTGCCATCGCGCTCGCCCTGATCGCCACGGCCATGGCGGGCCGGCTGCTCGCGCCCATCCGCACCCTGACCGGCGCGGTGACCCGCATTGGCCTGGGCGACTACTCGGCCGAGGTTCCCCTGTCGGCCAAGGACGAGATCGGCGTGCTCGCCCGCGAGTTCAACGCGATGGCCAAGGCCCTGCGCGAGCGCGAGCGCCAACTCGAGGAGAAGCAGGAGGCGCTCGTGCGCGCCGAGAGACTCGCGGCCATCGGCCGCATCAGCGCCCAGATCACCCACGAGATCCGCAACCCCCTCACCTCCATCGGCCTGAACACCGAGCTGCTCGACGAGGCCCTCGAGGAGAGCAGCTCGAGCGCCGAGAGCCGCCAGCTCGTCAAGGCGATCGGCCACGAGGTCGACCGCCTCGTCGAGATCACCGAGCAGTACCTGAAGTTCGCCCGCTTCCCGAAGCCGGTGCTCGAGCCGGCCGACCCCAACGTGCTCATCGAGGCCGTGCTCGACTTCCACGAGGAGGAGTTCACCCGCGCCGGAGTGCGCCTCGAATGCGCGCTCGCGCAGGACTGCCCGCCGGTCGTCTGCGACCAGGGCCAGATCCGCCAGGTGCTCCTCAACCTGCTGCGCAACAGCCGCGAAGCGCTCGTCCACGGGGGCACCATCCGCGTCGAGACCCGACCGCTCGTCACCCAGGTCGAGCTCGCGCTCGCCGACGACGGCCCGGGCATCCCGCCCGAAGGGCTCGCGCACCTGTTCGACCCCTTCTTCTCGACCAAGGACCGCGGCACGGGCCTGGGCCTGGCGCTCACCCAGCAGATCATCGCCGAGCACGGCGGCGAGATCCGCTGCGAGAGCGAGCTCGGCCGCGGCACCCGCTTCCTCATCCGCCTGCGGCGCGCGGCCACCGCTCCCGCAACCCGAACGGCCTGACCCGCTAGGAGTCGCTCAGCCTTGTACACGCGTCACCGCGACCTGCTCCCCAACGGCCTGCGCGTCGTCACCATCGACGTCCCCCACCTCCACAGCCTGATGCTCGCGGTCTATGTCCGGGTCGGCTCCCGGCACGAGACCCCGGAGAACAACGGAGTTTCGCACTTTCTCGAGCACATGTTCTTCCGCGGCAGCCGGCGCTATCCGGACAGCACGGTGATGAATGGGCTCGTCGAGGACGCCGGCGGCTGCCTCAACGGCATCACGATGCGCGATCAGAGCCTCTACTACACGCCCATCCACCCCCGGCACCTCGAGGTCGGCTTCGACGTGCTCGGCGACATCCTGACCGCTCCGCTGGTCGAAAACCTGGAGGTCGAGCGCGAGATCATCCTCGAAGAGATGATGGACGAGGTCGACGCGCAGGGCCGCGACATCGACCTGGGCAACCTCGCCAAACGGCTCGTCTACGGCGACCACCCGCTCGCGCTCAAGATCGCCGGCACGACGAAGACGGTGCGCTCCTTGAGCCGCGAGCAACTGCGCGAGCACCACGCCCGCTTCTACACCGCCGGCAACATGGTGGTCACCGCGGCCGGCCCTGTCCGCCGCGAGGCGGTGCTCGAGCAAGCCGCACGCTCCTTTGGCGGCGTGCCTGCCGGAGGCCCGATCAGCGAGCAGCCGCCGGCCTTTCCTCAGGGCGGTCCCCACTTCCTCTTCGTCGCCCACGACGAGAGCCAGACCGAGCTGCTGCTCAGCTTCCCCTGCGTGCCCGAGGACCACCCGGACCATCTGCCGCTTAGCCTGATCCGCTCGGTGCTCGACGACGGGCTGACCTCGTGGCTGCCGCTGCACATCGTCGAGCGCCGCGGGCTCGCCTATTCGGTGCGCGCGGGCATGGACATCTTCGACGACTCGGCGATCTTCGAGGTGGAAGCGGCCTGCACGCCGGCCAAGGTGATCCCGGTCTTCGAGGAGATGGTGCGCCAGATAGCGCGGCTGCGCGACGAGCCGCTCGCCCCCGAGGAGCTCGACCGGGTACGCCGGCGCCACCGCATCGGCCTGGACTTCACCCTCGATGACCTGAACGCGCTCGCCGGCTGGTACGGCGGCACCGAGCTGTTCCGGACCCCGGAGACCTTCGAGGAGCGGCTGGCCAAGCTCGAGCAAGTGACGCCGCAGCAGATTCAGGAGGTCGCGCGGCGCACCTTCACGCTCGAGAACCTCTACGTCTGCGCCGTGGGACCGGCCAAGGGCCGGGCCGAGGCGAAGCTGCAGAAGGCGGTGCACCAGGCGCCGCTGCGCTGACGGGAGTTGGGAGGGAAGAAGCAGGCTGCGGGCACGAGATGCTGCGCCCCTGCCAACCTGCCAACGATCGCCTGGATCCCCTCCGGAGGGCTGGCCTTCGCGGCGCCGCCGCCGGGAAGGCCAGCACGAAGGCTGGCGCTCCGGGCCTTGGTATCGCGGCGGTGTAGCGCCCCAGGCCTCGGAAGGCCGATCTTCGTGCCGGCCGCCGGGTACCCTCGAATCGGCCGCGCCTCTGCCCGATTCCTCGACGGGCGTATTGCCATGCGCCCCACCAACCAGCGACCTATCGCTAGGGTTCCGGGCGGTGCCCGGGCTGTCGACTCTCGCGCCTACCGGCCGCCGCGGATCACCTGGATGCCCGTCCCGCCGCCGCCGCCGCCGCGCGAGGGTCGCTCGCGTGCCTTGGCTTCCAGGCCGCGCTTGATGCCCAGGTAGCGGGGGTTGCCCGGCTCGCGCACGAGCGCGGCGCCGATGAGCTTGAGCCCGCGGGTGACGCTGATGCCCGTCTCGGCATAGAGCGCGGCCAGCTCGACCTCTTCCTCGGCGCTCGCCTCGCCGAGCAGCAACAGGTGCTCGAGCGTCGACATGGCGTTGGCCTTCTCACCGATCTTGGCGTGCAGGCGCCACAGCCGCGAGAGCGCCTCCACCTGACTCGCCTCGGCGTCGAGCACCTGGCGGTAGGCGTTGATCGCCCGGACCGGGTCCTCGCTCGACTGGTCCTCGATGGCGCGGGCGCGCACGTAGAGGGCTCGTCCGTTGAGCGGCTGCCGCGCGATGACCTGCTCGGCCACGCGCTGGGCCGCCAGGCCGTCGCCGGCCATCAGGTTGATCTCGGCGAGCGCGGCGAGCGCGTTCATGTCGGTCGGCCTGGAGGCGACCACCTCCTCCATCACCTTCGTCGCCTCCTCGAACCGCCGGGCGGTGGCGAGCGCGCGGGCACGCCCGGTGGCGACCGCCACGTTGTCCGGCTCGGCGCGCGCGGCCAGCTCGAACTCGCGCAGCGCCGCCTCGACCTTGCCGCGCGAGTAGAAGTACTTCGCCCGCACCGTGCGCACCCGCGCCGAGTCGCTGTTGCCGGCGACCGCCACGTCGAGCAGACGCACCGCCCGCTCCTCGTCGCCCTTGGCGATGAGGATCTCGGCAAACAGCGCGAGCGTCTCAGGGTCTCCGGGCGAGGCGCTGTCGACCCGCTCGACGATGGCCTCGGCCTCGTCCACCTCGCCGATGCGCAGCAGGGCCATCGCCAGCTTGCGCATCAGCGCGCCGTCCGGGGTTCCCTCGCTCGCCTCGGCGGCCTTGCGCAGGTGGTCGATGGCCGCCTCGGAGTTGCCCTGGCGCAGATAGATGTCGGCAAGCAGGCTGCGCACTTCGGGATCGCCGGGAAGCAGCTCCGCGGCCCGCTTGAGCGCGAGGATAGCCTGGCCGTCGTTGCCCATCCGCGCGTGCAGCGCGCCGAGCGCGAGCTGCGGCTCGGGGTTGGACAGGGTCAGTCCGGCCGCCTGCTCGAAGAGCTGGACCGCGACCTCGAAGTTCTCGGCCTCGACCGCGTTGTGGCCACGCTCGATGAGGGCGCGCGCCTGGTCGTCGCGCGTCGGCTCCTCGGCAAACAGCTTCGAGATGCGGTCGCACCCGCTCAGGAGCGCGCAGAGACTCAGGATTATCAGGACTTGGCGCACGGGCTGAACCCTACCCCCCGCTCGCGCGGGGGGTCAAGGCGCGAGCATGTGCGCCAGCGCCCGGACCAACGAGGCTCATTCAATCGTTTCGATCACCAGCGGCCGGGAGGCCGGCGGCTCGCGACCGAAGCGATAGGCGGCGAGGATGCGTTGGGTGATCTCCGGGCCTTTGCTCTCGTCGTTGATGTGCATCCGCGCGAGCGTCTGGCCGCGGGCGACCTTGTCGCCGACCTTCTTCTCGAAGACGAAGCCGACCGCCGGATCGATGACCGAGTCGACCCGCGCGCGCCCGGCGCCGAGCGCGACGCCGGCGAGCCCGACCTTCTCGGTGTCGATGGCGGTGACGTAGCCGTCCTCGGGGCTCTCGATGGGGACGATTTGCTTCGCCTGCGCGAAGACCGAGTAGTCCTCGAGAACCCGCTTGTCGCCACCCTGGGCCTCGATGACCTCGCCGAACTTGCGCAGCGCCGAGCCGTCCTCGACCACGCGCTGCAGCATCTGGCGGGCCTGCGGCTCGGTCTCGGCGACCTTGCCGAGCATCAGCATCCGGGCGGTGAGCGCCATCGTGCACTCGGTCAAGTCCGCGGGCGCCTTGCCCTTGAGGACGTCGATGGCCTCGATGGCCTCGAGCGCATTGCCCACCGCGTTGCCGAGCGGCTGCTCCATGTCGGTGAGCAGCGCGACCACCTTCTTGCCCATCTCGCGCCCGATACCGACCATCGTGCGAGCCAGCGTCCGCGCGTCTTCGAGGGTCTTCATGAAGGCGCCCGAGCCGACCTTGACGTCGAGCACCAGCGCGTCGATGCCCTCGGCGAGCTTCTTGGACATGATCGACGAGGCGATGAGCGGGATGCAGTCGACGGTCGCGGTCACGTCGCGCAGCGCATAGAGCTTCTTGTCGGCGGGGACCACCGTCGCGGTCTGGCCGATGAGGCAGACCCCGGTCGTGGCGACGAGCTCGCGGTAGCGATCGACCCCGAGGTCGACCCGGAAGCCTGGAATCGACTCGAGCTTGTCGAGCGTACCTCCGGTGTGCCCGAGGCCGCGGCCGCTGATCATCGGCACCGCGACCCCACAGGCGGCCGCGAGCGGCGCGAGCGCGAGCGAGACCTTGTCGCCGACCCCGCCGGTCGAGTGCTTGTCGACCTTGGCCGCGGGGATCTCGGAGAGGTCGATCACCTCGCCCGAGCGCAACATCGCCCCGGCCCACGCGGCCAGCTCGGCGTCGTTGAGCCCCTTGAAGAAGATGGCCATGCACATCGCGGCCATCTGGTAGTCGGCAACCGAGCCGGCGGTGTAGCCGGCGATGAACTCGGCGATCTCGGCGGCTTCCAGCGTGCCTCCATCGCGCTTCCTCTTGATTAGTTCGTAGGCGTGCATAGGGGTCCGGATCTACCAATTTTCCCGTCGCGTGAATACTCCTGCGTCGCCGTGGCACCTTGCGGCGATAACAACCGCCGGTATGATTCGCCCGTGCATCCATGATCACCTTCTGTCCGGCTTGCGGCATCAACGTTCCGACCAACCTCGAGACCGCAGCGGGAAAGCGGGTCTGGAAGTGCGCCACGTGTCGGCTCGTGCTCAAGCAGGAGCCGACCGCCCCGGCGCCGGTTGCTTACGAGGCGCGGGCCGCGGCGGCCGGCGGCGCGGAGCAGTCGGCAATAGCAGGGTCGGCCTCGTTCGGTCTGGAAGGCGATCCCGGCGAGTTCGTCTTCGACCCCTTCGAAGCCCCGCAGAGCCGCGCCGCTCCCTCCCCAGCGCCGCTGCAGCGAGTGCAGCCACGCGCTCAACCGATAGCCTCTGCCAGGCCCGCGACGGCGCAACAGGCCGGGTTCGCCCCTGCCCGTCCCCAGCCTGCAGCCTCGCTCGCTGCGCAGCATTCCTTGGCCTCCGGGCCGCCACAGCCGACGGCCTCGGCCTGCACGCCCCCTGCCCGTCCCCAGCCGGCGCCCGCCCCGTTCAGTCAGGCCGGTTTCGCCCCCGCCCGCCCGGCAGCCTCGCCGGGGACGCAGGTTGCAAGCTCGTACCAGCAGCCGCGCCCCGCCCCGGCCCAGGCGCGACAACCCGCGCCAAACCCCATCCAGCAGCCCCGCGCTCCGGCCGCGCGCGGCAGCCCCATGGAGCATCTCGCCGACCCCGGGGAGTTCGATTTTCGGCGCGCCGCTCCCGGTCCCGCTCCGCACGCCGGCCCGGTCCGAGCCGGGGAGGCAAAGCCCGCCCAGCCGGCCGCCATCGACCTCGATGAGGGCGATCCCGGCGAGTTCGTTCTCGAGGCGATGGGCGGCGAGCGCGTCATCAACAGCGGTCCTGCCTCTGGCATGGCTCCCGCGCCAACGGCTCGCCCTCAGCCTCAGACGCAGGCCCCCCCGCAGCCGCAGGCTTTCGGTTTCGCTCCCGCTCCCAAGGCTGCCGCCAAGGAGGAAAACGCGGCGCGCGACGCCATCGAGCTCGACGAGAGCGACCCCGGCGAGTTCGTCCTCGAGGCGATGGGTGGCGAGCGCACGATCTCTGCCGGCGCAGCCAACGGCGCCGGCGATTTCGCGCAGGGAGATGCCGTCGGCGGTTTTGCCGCAGCGCCCTCGGCCTCGCCAGCCGCAGGCTCGGACCCGGGAATCTCGCTCGACGAGGACGACCCGGGCGAGTTCGTCCTCGAGGCGATGGGCGGCGAGCGCACCATCAAGACCAGCCCTGTCTCCCCCAGGCCAGCGCAAGTGCAGACCGCGCCCGCCCAGCCCGTGCGCCAGCCCACCTTCGATACCCGGGCCGCCGCCGCGATGCCGCAACAGCCCGTGCGCCAGGCAACCCCTCCGGCGGCCTCCATCCAGGCACCGCAGCGGGCGCCCGGGGGCAGCGCCCTCTTCGAGAAGGTGGTCATCACCGAAGGCAACACGCTCGTGCGCGAGGTGATCAAGGACGCGCTGCTGCAGAATCGGCTCTGCGGCGAGGTGCTCGGCTGTGCGAACGGCGAGCAGCTCTTGCAGACGATGGCCGGGTCGCTCGGCCGCCGGCCTGCGGTCAGCCTGGTCATCCTCGACGTCGAGATGCCCATCCTCAACGGCTACCAGGCGGCCATCGCCCTGCGCGCGTTCGAGCGAGGCTTCGGCCTGCCGCCGACGCCGATAGTCTTCTTCAGCTCGCTCGCGCTCAATGAGACCTTCACCAAGGTCATCGAGTACGTTCATCCCGCCCGCTATCTCGCCAAGGGCACCGATTCGGCCGCGCAGATGGCGCTGCGCCTCGCCCAGGCTCTCGGGACCCTCACGTCGAGCTGAGCGATGGCTCATCGCCGCTCGCCCGGACCGCCGCACGGGCGTCCGGTCATTTCTCGGAGAAGAAAGATGCGAAAGACCGTGGTCGTCGCGCTCTGCGCGCTCTGCTTTGGCCTGGGCGCCTGCAAGAAGAACGAGTCGCCGAAGGCCGCGGCGCCCGACACGCCCGCCGCCCTCAAGATCGGCCTGGTCACCGACGTCGGCGGCCGGGGCGATCAGTCCTTCAACGACGGCGCGCTGCGCGGGCTGGAGACCTGGGCCGCCGGCAAGCGCTACTCGCCACAGGGCTACCAGCGGCTCGCGCCCGAAGAGCTCCAGGCCTCGGTGCCCGAGGACATCAGGGCTGAGCACCCGATCAAGCCGGTCGGCGTCGAGCCGGTCGTGCTCCAGGCCAAGCAGCAGGAGGACTACGAGCCGAACCTGCAGCTCCTCGTCGACGACGGGGTTCGCCTGGCCATCGGCGTCGGCTTCATGCTCGAGAACGCGGTCGAGCTCGCGGCGAAGAAGAACCCCGACGCGCGCTTCCTGCTCATCGACAGCCCCATCCTCGACGCGAGCGGCGCGCCCCACGAGCTGCCCAACGTGCGCACCATCACCTTCCGCGAGGAGGAAGGCGCCTTTCTCGTCGGCGCGCTCGCGGGCCTGGTCACCAAGACCAACCGGGTCGGCTTCGTCGGCGGGATGCAGATCCCGCTCATCCGCCGCTTCGAGACCGGCTTCCGGGCCGGGGTGGCGACGACCAACCCCGAGGCGGCCAAGACTCTGCTCGTCGGCTACACCGGCAGCTTCGACAAGGTCGAGGCCGGCAAGCAGGTCGCCCAGGACATGATCTCCAAGGACGCCGACGTCCTCTTCCACGCCGCGGGCGCCGACGGCCTGGGCGCCATCGCCGCGGCGCGCGAGGCTGGCAAGTGGGCCATCGGCTGCGACAGCGACCAACACCACGTCGCCCCGGAGACCATCCTCACCTCGATGATCAAGCGGGTCGATCTCGCCGTGTTCCTCGCGGCGAGCGAAGCGGCGGCCGGCCGGTTCGAGGCGGGTCACGCAGACCTCGGCCTGAAGGAAGGCGGCCTCGGCTACGCCCCCCTGCGCAGCGAGATGCTCGCGGACAAGGAGGCGCTCGTCGCCCGGCTCGAGAGCCTGCGCAAGGCGGTCGTGGAGGGGAGCATCAAGGTCCCCGCGACGCTCGAGGCGCTCGCCAGCTTCCAGCCGCCTGCACCGGCGGAGTAGAGCGAAACGCTCGGTGAGGCGAAGTCGGGGAACTGTGTCGAATCTCAAGGCCTTCGTGCGGACGTGCGGAGACCGGAGCGCCGGCCTTCGTGCCGGCGTCGTGCGGACCTGCGCAGGCCTTCAGATACAAGGGGCCCTTCGACTCCGCCTGCCCCGAGCTTGCCGAGGGGCTCAGGGTGAGCGGGGGCGAGCCGAAGTCGAGCCTCTCGACTTCGCTCGAGGTGACCGGGGGCGGCGGGCCTCGGACGGCGAGAGTCCCTTCGACTCCCCACCGGCGACGGGCTAATCTGAACCGCCCTTTCACCTCTGGCCCGCAGCTTTGAAGACGCCCGCCGCCCTCACCCTCGAACACGTCACCAAGCGATTTGGCCCGGTCGTCGCGCTCGACGAGGTATCGCTCGAGATCGCCCGGGGCGAGATCTTCGCCTTGGTCGGCGAGAACGGCGCCGGCAAGACGACGCTGATGAACGTCGTCTACGGCCTCTACCGCCCCGACGGCGGGCGGCTCGCCGTCTTCGGCAAGCAAGCCGTCATCGCCTCGCCGGCGCGCGCCATCGAGCTTGGCATCGGCATGGTGCACCAGCACTTCATGCTCGTGCCCCCGCTCACCGTGGCCGAGAACGTGGTGCTCGGCCGGGAGCCGCGCCGCTTTGGCCTGCTCGATCGTAAGGAGGCCGCGCGCCGGGTCGACGAGGTCGCGCGCCGCTTCGGCTTCGACCTCGACCCGCTCGCCCGCGTCGAGCAGATCGGCGTGGGGATGCAGCAGCGCGTCGAGATCGTCAAGGCGCTCTACCGCGGCGCCGAGCTGCTCATCCTCGACGAGCCGACCGCCAACCTGACCCCGCAGGAGGCCGACGACCTCTACCGCGTCGTGCGCAACCTCGCCGAGGCCGGCAAGACCGTCGTCTTCATCTCCCACAAGCTGCGCGAGGTGCTCGGGGTCGCCCACCGCATCGGCGTGATGCGCCGCGGGCGGCTGGTCGCGACGGTCGAGGCGAGCCAGACGAGCGCCGCGCAGCTCTCCGCGCTGATGGTCGGCCGCGAGGTCGCCGAGATGATCCGCGTGCCGCCCAAGGAGAAGGCCGGCGCGCCGCTGGTGAAGGTCTCGGGCCTGAGCGCCTCGAACGACCGCGGGCGGCCGGCGCTCGCCGAGGTCGGCTTCGAGCTGCTCGCGGGCGAAATCCTGGCGATCGCCGGGGTCGACGGCAACGGCCAGGCCGAGCTGGTCGAGGTGCTCACCGGCCTGCGGCGCCCGGACGCGGGCAGCGTCGAGGTCGAGGGCCGACAGCTCGCCGGCGCGGCGCCGCGGGCCTTTCGCGAAGCCAGCGTCGGGCACGTGCCCGCCGACAGGCAGCAGCGCGGGCTGCTGCTCGACATGCGGGTAGACGAGAACCTCGCCCTCGGCCGCCACGACCGCGCGCCCTTCTCGACGGGCGCGCGCATCGACTTCCGCGGCCGTGAGATGACCGCCGCGCGCCTGTGCGGCGAGTTCGACGTGCGCCCCGCCGACCCTGCCCTGCCGGCGCGCGCGCTCTCGGGCGGCAACCAGCAGAAGGTGATCCTCGCCCGCGAGATCGACTCCGGGCCGAAGGTGCTGCTCGCCGTCCAGCCGACCCGCGGCCTCGACGTCGGCGCCATCGCCACCGTCCACGACCGGCTGCGCGGGCAGCGCGACCAGGGCCGCGGCGTGCTGCTCGTCTCGCTCGACCTCGACGAGGTGCTCGCCCTCGCCGACCGCATCCTCGTGCTCTACGGCGGCCGCGTGATGGGCATCGTCCCCGGCGAGGGCGCCGACGAGCGCGCGCTCGGCCGCATGATGCTCGGGCAGCCTGAAACCGCCGAGCCGACCGCCGCGGAGGCCAGCCATGGCTGACCCCGCGCGCCCCCAGGCCGTCGAGCCGAGCCTGTTGCGCCGGCTGCTCGCCCCGCGTCACCACTTCGTCCTCGTCCCGCTGCTCTCCGCGCTGGCGATCTGCTTCGTCGCCATCTGGCTCACCGGCAAGGACCCGGTGACCGGCTACCTGAAGATGTTCGGCGGCGGCCTCGGCAGCCTGCGCGCTCTGGGCGACTCGAGCGTCAAGGCCTCGGTGCTCGCGCTGACCGGCCTCTCGGTCGCGGTCGCCTTCTCGGTCGGGCTCTTCAACATCGGCGCCGAGGGCCAGCTCGTCGTCGGCGGCATCGCCGCGGCCTTCGTCGGCCAGGCCATCGCCCCGGGCAGCGCCTGGATCCACCTGCCGCTCGCCTTGGGCGCGGCCGCCGTCGCGGGCGCGGCCTGGGGGCTCGTCCCCGCGTGGCTGAAGGTGCGGCGCGGCGTCCACGAGGTGATCTCCACGATCATGCTCAACTGGATCGCCATCCACCTCGTCGAGAGCTGGCTGGTGATAGGTCCGCTCGCTGCGCGCTCGGCCCAGGGCCACTCGCTGCCCGGCACCACGCAGATCGCGCCGACCGCCGAGCTGCCGCGCTTCTTCGGCATTCGCA
>ENA-UOOR01003135-UOOR01003135.1-fermentation-metagenome-genome-assembly--contig:-NODE-3135-length-15224-cov-7.250379_pt1 | contig 15224 bp, 16 predicted proteins | sample MGYA00245780_ERZ724029 | MGnify/ENA primary metagenome ERZ724029 (study PRJEB28704, sample SAMN03018315) | fermentation metagenome | biome: anthropogenic terrestrial biome; feature: soil; material... | reverse complement strand
GATAATATATATTGAATTTCTCTCTCGGGTCATTCCTTACCGCTGTTATTGTCAGCAGCTTCGTTATACTTCTTTTTTGGATTCTTTTAAAGCATAGCCGGATGCTTCAACGCATTGGCATTAAAGGTGCATTGTTCTGTATAATTATAGTTGCTCTTCGCTTGCTATTTCCTTTTGAAGTTGGGATTGGTAAAAGTCTGGCCTGCACAGTTTTATTCCCTCAGATTGTAATGTTTCTCAACATTCCTTGTCTATCAGTCGGTAGCAGTACTTTCTATATTTATCACGCTTTATATGCAATATGGTTGATGGGTATTATCAGTAGCCTTATGAGAGCTATAATTTTATATAGGCGATTTAAAAAGTTGGCATATCAATTACCCCATATGATGGATAAACACCCTTATGAAATATTAGACAAAGTCCATAAGCAGTATTCCCACCCTGTAGCTTTTCAAATCAAACAACTTCCAGGACTATCAAATCCGCTGATTTTTTGGTCGAAAACTCCAATGATTCTTTTGCCTGCAATCAATTTTTCCGATGATGATTTGTTCCATATCTTAAGCCATGAGGCAGCGCATTATTATAATGGAGATTTTTGGTTTAAGATTGTCATGGAGTGTTTATGTTATTTGTATTGGTGGAATCCTTTTGTATATTTATTGAAAAAGCAGATGGCGATGTGGCTTGAAATACGCGCCGATCTTACAGCTACAAAACGGATGGACGAACAAGGACAAATACGATATTTGGAATCTGTGGTGAAAATCGCTAAGAAACAGGTATCATCGACTTATGACAAAATACCTATGTTCTTCGGGGGGACTAGTTCGTCCCTAAAACAACGTATTCTTTTTATGCTGCATCATGAAGAATCAAAATTTGTATACAAACATAAAGCGCACATAAACCTTTTTGTCACTATCATTGTATCCATAATCATCTGTTTTTCATTTATCGTAGTATTAGAACCATATGCGATTCTTCCAAAGCATGCGGATAATACTGTGAAATTTACGAAAGAAACTACTTATTTAGTGCGAAATCAAAATGAGGGTTATGATGTTTATGTAAATGACGAATATTTTGCTACTGTTACTCAAAAATACGATTTCTTTTCAAAACTACCAATTTATGGAGACATGAAAGAGGTGAAAGGCAATGAAAGCCATTAGAAAAAATCTAGCTTCGTTCATTATTGCAGTACTGTTTATGACAACCCTCCTCCCCAACGTTGTATTTGCTAATGAGGACATACAAGATGTTTCTATCCAATGCAACATTATGAAAAATGCTGTTCAAATTCAAGGTGTTGCTTTCACTGAAAGTAACACTATTAACCCGCATGCAGATATTATTGAATGGCGTTATAAATCGGAAAATGGGAAATTATATAGACGACTATATAATTATTCAAAAATGAAATGGATAGGCGAATGGGAGCTCTGCGAATAAATGTCTTAATAAAGTAACAGTGGGATTTTAATAACAAAGCTCCCGTCTCAAGCGGCGGGGATCTCCATTGCAAAAAGTAACGCTTCAATGGGAGTGAAGTTATTCTATGAAATATTCTAAACAAATCAAGTTTATCCTACCGGTCATAGCTGTTTTTGGAATTTTCGCATTTTTATTTTCTCCTCGATATGAACAAGAAAAACAAGCAAATAGACAGATTGCCGCCTTATTAGAACAAGGTGCTATAGAACCTTATGGCTTTCGTTATGAAGCAGAATATACCTATCAAGATAGCGACGGGCGAACTAAAACGATTACAGTGGCAATCCCGCCTCAAAACCCCAGCATGCGGACTGATTTGTACGATTCTATAGAAGATCAGTTGATAGAGGATATTAAAAAAGCAGCCTACAAGCTGAATATAGAGCTGCCAGAAGACTTTGAAAGTAACATCCGCATAGCCTCATATTTAGAATAGGTACAAAAAGAACCTCGCAAAAGCGAGGTTCTTTTTATGCAGCAGGCTTACATTCCGGCCCACCATTCTTGATAATGAGTATAATTTTCGGGAATCCAGAAAGCTCCCGTCTTTACATGCATTGTTCCGTAATAGCTCACAGCACAAGTCCGTCTTGAATCAAAGAATGAATGGCTATATTGCGGCTTGCCATCATTTACAAACATATATTTCGGGTCATTGTACTTTGGGGTAACTGTTGTGGTATTGAGATATTCCCAAGCCCAATAGCCATTATTATCATTTGCCCAACCCTCAAAATAGATAGAGGCGCCAGTCACACTTCTTGTGCTGCTTTTTGGCGCTCTTACTAGCGGCCCTACTGAAAAACTTTCGGGGGTAACGGATTCTTCTTTGGGTTGCTTAGTAGTTAAAAATGCTGCTGCCTCACGTAGTTCTTTTTCAATCTGTATGAGGTCAGATCGAGATAGATTGGCATTTTTGATTCCTGTTTCCGAAATGACTTCACCTTTTCTGATGGCGCTGTTCAATGCGGATACTTCATTGGGTGCAGGAATATAAAAGTCTGTACCATATTCCTTATTTACTGCATTGAGGATATTCCTAATTGCAGAAACATCATCCTGGGCGTAAGAAGCACTTTCTGCTGCAAAAGCGCCAACATTACACGCAAAAGCAACCACTAAAACCATAATGGACGAAAATATCCTTTTTACATAAGATTTCATGGTTATCCTCCTTTTACAATCCGGAAGTTTTTTATTACTATAATTGCTAATGAGATTAGAACTATGGTCGCCTGTATGTAATTAGTCTATTTCAATCACCCCCTACAAAATAATTTTGCCTGATAAAAGAAGTATCCACCTCCTATTCGTTCCACTTTAAACCTTGTATGTATTTTTAATACATACCAATTAAACCATATATTTTTATGTGTGTCAATAATATATATGTATTTTTGACAAATAAATATAAAATAATCATATCTTGTTTTATCAAGATACCCACGTAAGCAGGGCAACTGTGGCCACAGCTATAAATTATTCACTGAAACTTTTCAGAATCTGGAGCTGGAAATCAAATAATCTACGAATTTGCCCGTGCCCAGTGAGTGAAACTGCCCTTGTAGATGTTTTGCGTTCCAGAAAAGGCCCTGCCATCTCTGGCAGGGCCATAATCATTCAAAATGCTATATAGTCTATTCGTTTTCTCCATCCTTTTTGCCGATATCTAATAGACGGATATCCGGCTCAGGGGCTGAAAGATACATTTCCTCCGTGTCCTGCTGAGCTTTCTGTAAAATCTCAATAGCCCTTGTCTGCGATTGGAATAATTTACGGTACATTACGGCGTAATCCGGCATTTTTTTCCATCCTTTCGTACTTCTTCTCAAGTTCTGTTTGACAGGAGTGCTTCGGCTACTTTGTTGCCATCTAACTCGCTCACCCTGTAAATCTCATTGCAAAACGGTTTTAAGCTAAATGCCATGCCAGGGCTATCTTGATCCATCAGAACACCGGTAATGGTAAATGACAGATCCGCCTGCTTCTGCTTGAGTTGATTGATAAAATCCTCAGGCATATGACATTCCCCGTCGGTGATGAATACAATGTCCGCTTTGGAAAAATTCTCTTGCTCCATCAGCCGAACAGCCTCCCGCATAGGCGTTTCAAAATTGGTTCCACCGTTAAAGAAATGTGACGCGCTGGCTATTAAATCTGCCGGCGTGTACTGCCCTGGCCGGAACAGATCGGTCCGCAGTTCACTGTAGCTGGAAAAATGAATGAGTGCGAATTTACGTTTATCGTATTGGGCTACATCCTGTAGGGCAAGGGCTACAGCCTTTCCCCATGCAGCGTTGTCGCCCATGGTAGAGGAGGATTCATCCAGACAGCAGATGATATCGCCACTGCCCTTGTAAACCCGTTCCCGTCGTTTGTATTGCTTGAGGCCTTTCTTTGCGTGCTTGCGCAGAAAAAGCGGGATTGTCGCTGGAGATGCCAGCATGGAGAATTCAGAGGTAATGACCGACTTCATATCGTTGCCAAGCTCCAAGCTGTACTTTTCACCGCGGCCAAAGGCAAAGGAGTTTTTGCGCTTGTCCCGCAGCATTTCTTTGAGCCTCCCCAGATACCGGGCGATTTGGCAGAGCATATTGTTTTCACGTACCCGGCGCACTAGCTCACGGTTCTCCTGCAGATACTCCGGTTCTCCAGTGTCGGTTCCCCAACACAGAAGGATACTCTGTGCTTCATCAGCTAAATTCATGGCCGCCCGGGCAGCATCGCTTACAACTGAGGATACAAGCTCCTTGTTTTTCTGGAGGTTGTTATCCACGATTTTGCCGATAGCCCCCAGCTGGCGAACCTTCCCGGCAGCGCGGTTGGCTGTTTGCAGCATTTTCTTCTCCAGTACGGGATCGGGTGTCAGGGTATTCCTGCGCTGGTTTTCCATCCGCTTCAGCTCATCAAGGCGGATATCCTGCGCTTTTTCCTGTTTATCCAGCGTGTTCATGGCGTTGTTTTTGCCGTTTACACTGTCCATTAGACTGTCCAACTGTTCGGCGATTCGATCCATGAACTCTGTTGTGGCCTCCATGGCAGGGTAGGGCTTTCCCTCGCAGATTGATTTGATGAGCGCGTAATCCTCCGAGTGGATCAATTCACCCAGAATACGGCGGCTAATTTTACGGGCAAAAGGTGATAATTCTTCTTCGGGCCAAAAGCGGGGGATGAGACTGTAAAAGCTTTGAAACACATCCCGGGTCAACGATTCAATGATGGGCAGCCTATCCATAGATTCCAGCTCGATATGGGATAAAAGATCATCCACCGGCATCCGCGCCTCTTTGTAAATTTCATCATCAATCCGCAAGGATTTCAGGACATGGTCGCTGTGTATGGGAGTCTGTTTTGGCAGGCTCTTGTAGAAATCTGAGCCCATATAAGCGTTTAGTGATGCGAATAAATTTCTCATGTCACGTGACCTCTTTCCTTATTTCAAAATTCTCCTCAGCTTCCATTTTGCTTCTTCCCATCACCATGGGATTTTGTTCCCATTTCGCTTGTGGGATGCAAACAAAATTACCACAGAAAAGATCACCAGCCAACTCCAAAAGGCTGGCCTTTGTCCCAAAAGGAACAGGAGCAAATAAATTCCTGCCGCTGCGGCCAGCTTTCGTACAACTAATTGCATTAAATCTTTCATCTGACTTTCCTCCAGATGCCGGGAAATGCGGGGACTGATGCCCCCGCAAAACCGGTTTTCACGCTACTATGTTTTGATTGTCAAAAGGGTAAATCACCATCGTCATCCAGCTCCTGATAACCGGAGCGGGCGCTACTCGTATAGGTGGGCGCGGATTTTGCAAACGGGTCCACCTTAGGTGGTGGGGGAGGTGCGGAATGCTCCGCACTGTCCGCCTCCCCGTCCTTTGGCTTGTTCCCAACAAAATTCACTTCATCCGCAAGAATCTCAACTGCTTTACGCTTTATCCCATCCTTGTCCTCGTACATCCGGGTCTGAATACTGCCATCAATCTCCACCCATTTGCCTTTCGTGAAATATTTGCAGAGAAATTCTGCATTATACCGCCAAGCGACAATGTCGATGAAGTCCACTTCATCCTTCTTGTATTTGCGTGGCACGGCAATGGAAAAATTGGTGACGGGAATATCACTTTTGGTTTGCCGCAGCTCCGGATCGGCGGTAAGCCGTCCGGTCAAAATCGCACGGTTGGCCATATAAATACCTCCATTACGTATTATCCTGCAGTCCACCCATATGTGGACCGGCAACAAGTATTTGATTGTGGGCAGGCCAGGTTGTCGCACAGGGGGCACGGGTTATCCTGTTCCTCTCTGTAATCCGGGGCATTGCGGATGGCCCATGCTATGTAATGACTGAGTGGACTGCACCGAAGCTTTCGGAGTCGCCGGCGGTGATTCGTCCATACGGGCAGACATTTCTTTTCTTCGCCATATACTGCCGGCGGCTTTTGCGATTCTAAGGCTTTTCATATAATCATTGCCTCCTGTTTAGTTGTTCAGCGCCGCCAGTTCCGGCAACGTTGTGTAAGTAAATCCACTGGCGCTGTGAGCCTGACGGCTCATATCCTCCAGTCCACCCATAAGCGCCTGAACCGACTCCCGATCCCGGTCGCTTTGGGCATCCTGAGACAGAACCTGAACCTGTCCATACAGCGAAAGGAAGCCACTGCGGAATTTGATCAGCGCACGGCTGCTGTTTCGCGCTGCATCGTTCTGGAATTCCTCAAAGGCTTCTGCTGCCATGCCATGAAGCTCCTGTATGCGCTCACCCAGCGGATTTTCGACGATTTCCCGGATAACGGCAGCAACCTGTTCAATTTCATCCGGTGTTGTCCACAGGTAGGCTCTTAGCACGATCAAATCTCCCGGTCTCACTTCCTCCCGGCTGCAAAGCCACGCACGAGCCTGCACCAACGGTGTAAAACCAAAGTATTTGCGGTCGGATACATGTATTCCCTTTCTGCGCAGCTCGCACAGGATGTTGTCCATAAGCTCATTGATGGAATCCGGAACCACGATGCCGCGTACCTCTTCCTGCATGGCGTACAGCTCATCCAGCGTAATAAATGTTTTGGCGACTGCTTCAAAAGGAGAATGCTGTATTTTCGAAAGCATTTCCAGTCTTACCTGTTTGTCCTGCACATACTGGGTCACGACTTTCAACTCAAAGCGGTCATACAGCGGGCGCAGGATGCTTTCCTCAGGATCCGAAAAATTGGGTATTTCATTGGACGCCGCAAAAAAAGAGATGACCGGAATATCCGCCGTGTAACCCTCGTTTGTGTATTTCCGCTCGTTGAGCGCCGTTAGTAGGGCGTTAAGAATGCCATCGTTTGCCTTGAAAACTTCATCCAGCAGCACAATATGACTCTCTGGAATCTTGCCGGTGGTGATCACCTGTGGGTCGCTGCCGTGGAGCTCCGCCAAGGTCCGCCGATGGGAGGCCACCTGTTCGGTGAGCTCGGCAAGTATCTGCGCTTTATCGGTATCATCGGGATTTACGGCATAGTTGGCATGGGCCGCCTCCAGCTTTTCCAGCAGATAGCGGTAGGTTGAATCCTGCTCCAGCACTGCTTTGGCTACGTTACCAGGGATTAAGCTTCCCAGATCCAAACGGCCGAACAGCTGCTCTTCATCCGTCTGTTTGGACAAAAGCCGTTCAAACTGTTTTGCGCCGATGATGCGTTTCCGAAACAGGTTGATGGCATAACTTTTGGCCTGCCCGGTGTCGCCTAGGATAAAGAGGTTTTTGCCAGTCAGCAGCGCAATGGCCATCTTTTCAATCAGATCGCTGCGCTCAGCGACTTCTTTGCCGATCTCGGACATCACTTTAATCATTTTTTCATTCAACACAGTACGTACACTCCCCGTTTATTTCATCATTATCCGATTCGTTATCCTGCGGAAATCAGTGGTAGCGGCAGTCAGGGCTTTTGCATCTTCCGTTCCATTGGAGTTCTCCGCAGGGCGGACAACGCGCCGTTTCATACAGATTATTCCCTATGACTACTGCACAGGTGGCCAGCCCATCACATCACAGATTTTCCGGCAATCCTCAATAATCGCCGCGTCCTCCCTTAACAAATCGGGCCGCCCCACCCAAGAGCGGATCATTTCACGGGCCAATTCATATAGCTTCAGTTGGACATCCGGCTCAAATTCATTCGTTAACCGGTAGATGAAACGCTCCCGACTTTCCTCATTCATCATGAGAAGCGTTGTTCGGATAAAGGTTACGGTAAGATCATTGTCCCTTATTGGTTTTCGTTGCACCATTCATGCTACCTCCATTTCATTCTTTCTATTACGGCATATTTGGATTACCTGTTCGCATTGCACCACGTTGAAGTAGCCAATATGCGTGCGATGCTTGGGCAGGTGCATCTGTTTAGAAAGCCAAAGATAGGCTTCGGATCGGGATAATCTCCGGGTTTTCCAAAGGGCATCAAAAGCTTGATGCGCCTCCTTTCGCTTATTTCTGAGCACCGTGTTTGCCAATGTACCAAGCGGCTTTTTGGTACCCTTGTGAACACCCACATAAGCGTTGCAGTTGGTGCACAGGTAGATCATTCCGTAGCTTCTGCCGTAGATAACGGTAGAATCCGTATAAATCACTTTGCCGCCGCAGTATTCACATATGGTCGGTATTCTCATAGCGTCAACTCCCTTATTTATGTTCTATGCGGCGGCGTAGCACACCTTTTTCCTCAACCTGCTCATTCGGCCGGAGATGGAATCGGGGCGAATGCGGTATACACGGCCGATTTCCCGGTTGGTGTAGCCCTCGGCCCGCATACGGAGCGCTTGCATCTGTTTGGGTGTAATTGCGACTTTCAAGCTATCCCATTCCTCCCGGACCTCTGAATATTCGTGAACAGGTGGATACGGGCCGCTGATGCACTCTGACAGCACACGCCCGTTCCCAACTGGAGATTCCAAACTGTACAGCACGGCCCTCTTCTTTTGTCTGATCCGAGATCGGAAAAAATTATTTAATGCGGAGCGCATACTATTAAAGGCAATCGTCTGAAAGGCATACTGGCGCAGCTTTGGGTTTTCGTCGTATCGCTGTACGGCATGGAGATAGCGGAAAATGACGACATCGTAGTATTCGTCCACATCAAGTCCGCGTATTCTGAGATATTTGCTAACCAGATCGTGATGCTCTTCGGCAAAGGCGCGCTGGTCGTCGGTCAACTTCTGAAGTTTGCTCATAATAAAAATCCTCCTGTTATGCGACTTTTTTGCGCCGTGTCGTTTTTGGTTTGCTCTCCTTATTTTTGTCTTCCGGTTTTACCGCAGCCTTTCGCTGACGGCGGGGCGTGATCAAGTAGCAGAGCTCCCTTGTTTTAAGCAGCATATTGCCGATATGGTCAATTACCACTGACAGGTTCCCCTCCATATACCGGAGAGTCCGAAACAGGTCGTTGACACCATAATGAAAGCCACTGTCCGGCGTAGGGGTGTATACCACGGCGTCGGCCATGCTTGAGAACGCGACGTGTTCCTGCTGATAGGATAATGCAATACCGTTTTCCCCCATGGAAAGTCTTACAGTATCGCCCGGTTCGGCCATAACGCTAAGGCGGTCCAGTTCAGCCCAAAATGCCGCCGCCTCCACAATGGCGGAGTATGCGGGCTTTATTTGCGCCAGCAGTGCGTTGGTATCGGGGTAGATTCCGGCCATGGTACGAGTGCTGTACCGGTAATTGGCGCCGGAAAACACCAGTGTTGTGCCGCTGATTCCCACACTGACTGCTTCATCACCGCAGACATCGGATATCAGGGGCAGGGATTTGGTCGGAATTAAAAGCTGCATGGACGTAGGCTCCGTTTCCGAATCAGCTTCCCGCTTTCTACGGGCGATTGCCAGCTTGACGCCGTCGGTGCAGGTCATGCGCAGCTCACTGGGGGAAATCTCTAGCTTGGCGTTGGCTAGCATATCATCGATGAATTTTGCTTTTTTCGTTGCCGAAAAGGCAGTCTGTCCGGCAAGACTGGCAAGGCCATGAATCGTTGCCATACTGCCCGGAGGGGCAATTTCGGACTCCGGATAATGGCTGCCGGAGAGACAGGAAATTTCGAAGATGGCCCTTCCGTTTTCAATCCTTGCGATTGCGGAGTTGGTTTTTGACCGAAAGATGACCTGGTCATCACTCAAGAGCGGTATCATACTTGCCAGCAGCTTGCCGTTGACCACCATCCGTCCACCCTCGGCTACTATCGCCGGAATGCGGTATTGGAGGGTGACCTCCAGATTGGTGGCTACCAGACGAAGGCTACCGTCGTTTTCATCCGCTTCCATCAGGATGCCGGTCAGATCTGCAATGGGGCTTTGGCCCGGTAGCAGGCGGGCCAGCTTACGGCTGATGCCGAGCAGGCCGCTTCGTCTTACGCTAATGTGCATAAGGGATCGCTCCTTTCTTTTATGCAGGCAGATCAAACAGGGAAAGCTGATCGTCCGACTGCGTTTGTACTTTTGACCGTTTGCCGCGGGCGGGCGGTGAGAAAACAAACTGGATCATCGGCTCCTGCTGCGTGATTGGCTCTTGTTTCGGCGCCATTTCAACGGAAAGCGGCAAGGGGCCCTCCAAAGAGTGCAAAGGGATAGAGGTTTTCTGCTTGAACTCTGATCTCCACTCCATCACAGGCTGTAACGGCAGCGGGGCAGGTTCCGTCCGTTTCGCGGCGGTATGACGCTGGGTAAAAGCCTGTTTTTCTTCCTCGGTTTTCAGGATTGCCATGCGCTTGAACACACTGGAAAGATCCTCGACTTCCTCGCGGATACCCTTGGTCAATTCCATCGCCAGCTGACTGGTGAGATCCCGGCAATCGCTCATAGCGGCCAGGCCCTCTTCGGTAAACTGCCCTTCAATCAGGCCGGCGGCCGCCAGCTTGGAAGCCATTAGACTGAGCGCCCTCTCTTGGATACTTTTCTTGTAGAAGAAGAAATATACCTCGACCCGGGGGGCTGTCTGGTTGATGCGCCAGCTTCGACGGGAGCTCTGCCGTAGCGTGAACAGGTTGTACCCAATGTTGTAGAACACAAGGGTGGTAAAATCATTGAGGTCGAGCCCCGTTTCCACCAAGGATGGATTGGTAATCAAGATTTGTGCTCCACTCGCTACCTTATCCTGGACCCACTTTTCCCGCTTTTCCGGAATGACAGATTGGGTTAGGACAGCGGTTTGATAGCCTGCATCGCCCAATAATTTTTTCAGCTTGCGCTGTGTGTCAATCCGCACCCAGCTTGTATAGATTAAAACGCGCCCACCGGCCTTGATTTTTCGTTCCACTAGCTCCAGCAACTTCAACTCTTTGAGGTGATTGTCCTCAAATGTCGCCGTATCCTTGGGCACAATGAGAAATTCCCCATCTTTCAACGGGTTTTCGATGCCCGGAAGTCCATAGGGCTGATCCGGGTAAACAGTTAGCAAATTCATGGCTGCCGAAAGAATTTTGTTGGCAATTTTTCGCTCAGAACTTAGAATTTCCTGAATCGCATTTTGCAACCGCTCATATTCCTGCCGGACAGACTCCGTCATCTCCATTGGGATCGGAAATTCTTCATATTCGGGCAAATCTTTACCTATATCCATGAGGGAGAGGAAAACCGCATGTTCCAGGAGAAACCTGGCATATACCAGCGGCGATACGCCGGGTAACAGCTTCTCTTTGATTTTCCTTTTGGCGGTGCGCCGATTGGCATTGTAGCCATCGTCGCCATTGCTTACGATCTCAAAGGTGGATTCAATGACACCGTACTCCCGGTCAAACCGCTTGGGATCGTCAAACTTTTGCAGGTCCATCACCATGAAACGGGAGAAGAGCCGCCAAAGCAGGTGGAATATCCCGGAAGAATACCCATTGATCAGGGTGGCAGTCATGCCGATCACCTTGTCGGAAGCCGCCGCCACCTCAGCCATTGCATCGCCTTGGCCGCTGTTTTGGGCGAACTGGTGCAATTCGTCCGCAATAAATCCATCGATTTTTCCTTTCATATAGCGCTTGATGTATGTGCTCAGAGGAAAAGCGCGATAAGCAGCCCGGGCGACATAAATTCCCTTGGGACTATGTACTACCTCCGCAATCTGCTTCCGAATCTTTTTATTCTTTTTGATCCTTCGGTTATTTAGATGCAGAAAAGCAAATTCACGATGGACAAAGCCGTATTCTCCGATGCGTACCCACTCGGTTTGTTCCCGGGCATTTACGGGGGCCCACAAAACTTCGCCGCAATGCTCACACTTATGGTTCCGGCTATTTTCGTTTAGAAAGAAAGCAGCATCCGCAGTATCTCGGTATTTCACAGTTCCGTCGAGGATGTCCATCTCAATGACTTCATAGCAGCGTGGACAACGAAACGCCTTGAGCCGCCGGTTCCATTGGATGGACGGGCCTTTCATGTATCCATCTCGGGCCTTTTCCTTGGAGATTACGGCAAAGGCAGTGCGATCTCCCCGCTCGTAAGCGGAGTAAAAAAGCCTCAAATCAGATATGCTGCGGATGACGCCCCCAAAGCTGTGAGGAACGGTCTCCTCCACCTCACGGACCCATTTTTCCGTCACATGAGACGGACACATCACGATATTGAAGCTCTTCGTTTTGCCCTGCGCCAAATGAGTAGCATACAGAGCGGCGGCCCCGATTTTCGTCTTGCCCGATCCACATTCCGCCACAATGATAGCTGGCTGGCGCTGGATCACCTTTCGTTTCAGGGCTTCCGCACAGGCAAGCTGGGCATCGTACAGAGAATACCCTGTGCATTTCAGAATATTGGCATTGACGGCAAGGACCTCATCGGATAGCTTTTCTATCGCTGGATCGAATAGGGGACGGAAGCGGGACTTGATCTTGTTTGCCATGGATACGCCAAACTTTCGCAGATACTGGGTAACGGATGTGAGACTTTCAAAGCTACTATGGTCCGCATTAGCTACTCCCGGGATATAGATACTTCCAGCTGCAAGGCCGTGATTCAACACATCCGCAAGGTTTTGGTCGTTCTTGGTGCAGCGCAGCGTCCAGGCTTCGAACTGTTCAGAGCATGACCAGACGGTGAGGGGGCGGAGAATATCGTTTTGGCGCAGAGCGCCCAGAAAATACTCCCGAAACTCCGGAATCAGCGGAACGCTGACCTTTTGGTCAATGTCCTCAAATAGCCGCACCTCATCACCCTTGGGACAAAAAAAGTAGCAGGTGCGGGGAGGAAGAGTGATTTCCGTTTGCTCATCTGTATTTTCCTGGGATTTTGCCTTTTCTTCCTGTCCCTTAGCGGCTACATTGGCATCACCCATGGCGGTCAGCGTTGCTTCCGCATACACGCCGTCTCTTCCGATCTGCCGCTTATACTGCTTGGTGAGCGCTGTTAGCGTCATGGGGCCGTCCTGCGTTTCAACATCAATATCACCACCGCCATAGATGGCGTCGGCCATTCCACGCACAGGCTCAGGATCTCCGCCAAAGCGAATCATCACCAGTCGCTTTTTATTTGGATCGCTCTCATCCATCACCAGGGTATCAGCATAGGCCGTGAGGTTGATCCCGTTTCTTCCGTCTTTATAGCTGATTTTCAACAGCTTCCATTTCACCATTTCACTATTTTTCCTCCCTTTGCCGGTATTTTACAGTTTGTCAATGTTTCTTAGGAATACGTTGCTTTCCTCCTTTACTGGATTTTTGCAACGAAAAAAGGCCATGACAGCCTCGTTACGAGGTATCATGGCCTTTCCCACACAATCCGGATGGATTTGCGCTCTGCTGCATACTTTCAGGTTTCTCTGTTTGTCGGTTCACTGCTCCTGTTTGGGCAGAATTACCCCTGGGAATTCGCAATCCTACCTAAAACACAATCCTACCTAAAAGATCAACTCCAGTATATCACAGCCTTGTACATTTGTAATCTTGAAGTTTTTTCAATAGCTATATCTGAGGTAATGTTGCTAAATTCATGTTTCCAGCCATTGAAAAATAAAAGAATGATATTGAAGTAGCAGATTACAGGTAAAATTCAAATGTCAATAAGATTTCGTCACCGTTGATATTTATAAGTCCTTTGAGCCACAACACTGTATTTCCGTAAAATAAGCTGGAGAAAAGTTGCAAACAAAACCCCCATAGCCGTATACCATGGGGGCGATTAGTCTCTTAGGTAATGTAAATGTAATCGCTGTCAACCAGCGTACCGTTGCTATTATAGACGTAGATATTCGCTTTTATCCGATATCTGTAGCTGGAGGATAAGTTGTCTCTTTCACCCGAAGCACTCATAGTAGTGCCGGTACTCGAGGTTTTTCCAGTTCCTATGGTCGCATAAGTCTTAAAGCCACTACCGGTATCGCGCTCCAATACCAGTTTAAGCTCCCCCCTGTATCCGGATGTGATGATGGCGTAAGCATTGCCGGATGCACTCGTTGCATAAATATCGCCCCATGCATCGAACATGACGATATTGTTGTACTGCGGTCGAACATCGCCTCCCTCGTTAACAACAGGAATTGTTTTGGCAAAGGCATTAGTGCTAAGGCAGACGACAAAGACAATTGCTAGGAATACGCCGGTAATCTTTTTCATGTTTTCTCCTCCATTTGTTATGTACAGGGACAACCCCTTATACTAATAACGTATAACAGGGAGAAAATGTTACAAGATTCCATCCCAAGATTTAATAAACAAACAGAACTATCATGCAAAAGTTTTTTATCCCATACTTTCCAGTAACATTTGCTCTAAATAAATCGTTATTTTATTAGGATGAGACTTTGATGTTCTTTATAATCGTCATAATACTTGCCTTGAGCTCAGGTGTCAAGTTACGGTATAGGGTTAGGAGTGTTTCCTCCTCTATGGTAGCTGCATCGTCAACTCGCATCTTATGACCGATTAGAAAATCGACTGTTATGTTAAAATAATCAGCTATTTTAATCATTGTTTGAATGTCCGGCTCAATTCCACGATTTTCGTAACCATTTATCGATTGTTGGTTTATACCTATGGCATCAGCTAGAACCAGTTGGCTGATACCCTTTAATTTTCGCAGATACTTAAGATTTTTCATGTTATCACAACCCTTATCATACATATAGGATACCAAGTATGATAATCGTTGTATAACATAAATTATATGTTACTCGACATATATGGTGTGTCATTTGACAATTTCCATATGTTGCATTTAGTTGAACCATCAGGATATAATGATGTTACAAGCCAATAGAGCAGGGTTCTATAGGAGGTAATATCATGATCTTGTTTTTAATTCTTGCAATAGAAAACGATGAAGACCGCCAATTAATGCTTCGTATCTTCCAAGAATTCTATCCCGTCATGAAAGCAAGAGCTTTCAAATATACAAATAGCCATGAAAATGCAGAGGATATTGTACAGGACGCGATTGTGCGGCTAATTGCCAAGGTACCAGAACTACATAGGCTCAATAAATATCAGATTGCTACCTATGTTTACAAAACCGTTTCCAGTACAGCTATAGATAACCTGAGGAAAAACAGTAAGTATGTGGACATAGCTGAACTAGAGCATGATGCGATGGATATTGATGATGGTGCTTTACCTGTAGAAGATGAATATGAAAGAATTGAGTCTTATGAAAATATGGCAAAACATCTTAGCAAGTTATTTCCCAAAGAAAAAGATCTGCTTTATTACAAATACTTTCTTGATTTCCCGGACAAGGAAATAGCTAAGATTATGGGTATGGAGCATGGTGCAGTAAGGAC
>ENA-UOOR01003133-UOOR01003133.1-fermentation-metagenome-genome-assembly--contig:-NODE-3133-length-15231-cov-2.626252_pt1 | contig 15231 bp, 13 predicted proteins | sample MGYA00245780_ERZ724029 | MGnify/ENA primary metagenome ERZ724029 (study PRJEB28704, sample SAMN03018315) | fermentation metagenome | biome: anthropogenic terrestrial biome; feature: soil; material... | reverse complement strand
CGTTCATCGGGTGCGGGAACTGGCGTGCACTCCCTGGGGGGAACCGGAATTCCGCCTGGCAAAGAATCCGGAACAATCCGTGGTACTGGGCATTCACAGTCTTCTCCAAACAAGATAACCCTCTCCATAAGGGGATATGGATAAGTGGCACACCGCTTTTATCATATCAAGAAAAAAGGACGCCGCAGCGTCCTCCTCCTCTTTCCTTTTGTACCCAGTTTTCCCAGCCAAATTTATGCCCAGCCATATTTATACCTGCCTGAGTTATGCCCAGAACATTTTACCGGTATCCTCATATATCAATACTTCCTTCAGGAAGGAAATCGCTTTCTGAAGGCCTTCGTTCCCGGACATCAGGCTGTCTTCATGTTCAATGCTGATCACATCGTCATAGCCTACCATTCTCAGGTTGCTGATGATATCTTTCCACAGCTGATAATCATGACCATACCCGACTGAACGGAAGACCCAGGAGCGATGAATTTCATCACTGTAATGCTTGGTATCCAAAACGCCGTTGATTGCGCAGTTGATCGGGTCAATCTTTGTATCCTTCGCATGGAAATGATAAATTGCCTTGCCCAGATAGCGGATGGAGGCAATGGGATCGATGCCCTGCCAGAACAGATGGCTGGGATCATAGTTTGCTCCAAGGATGTCCCCGACAGCGTTTCTCAACTTCATCATAGTCTCCGGATTGTAAACGCAAAACCCGGGATGCATTTCAAAGCAGATTTTCTTTATGCCATGATCCTCGGCGAAAGCGGCTGCCTTTTTCCAGTAAGGGATCAGGACTTCGTTCCACTGCCAGTCCAGAACTTTCAGGAAATCATCCGGCCAGGGACAAGTCACCCAATTGGGATAAGTAGCGTTGGGACCGTCGCCTGGGCACCCGGAAAAGGTAATGATCTTTTCAATTCCCATTTTTTCTGCCAGCAATACGGTTTTCCTGAAATCAGAATCGGCCTTGTCTGCCACTTCCTTTTGAGGATGAACGCCATTCCCATGGCAGCTCAGGGCATTGATTTCCAGATCATATTTTTTCGCAAGGTCCTGCAGGTCTGTAATCTTACTTTCATCGGCCAGCAGGATATCCGGATCACAATGGGCCTTTCCGGGAGAACCGCCGGTTCCCAGTTCGACTGCCTGAACTCCCGACTTGTTCAAATACGCAAAGGCTTCTTCTGTGCTCATGCTGTTTAAAACCGGACTAAACACTCCTAATTTCATCCAAAATTCCTCCTCGTTGTATCGATGTCCCTATATTTCTTTGTGCCTTCCTCTTTGTGGCTTCCTCTTTTATATTCTTCATTTGTCCTGGAATACCTTCTGATTTTCATTGGCTTCTCCTACATTTCACGCCTCCAGCCTGTTTGACGGAAACGCTGAAATGAAAACCTGACAATAACAAAGGCCTGACAAAGACATGGCCTGACAATGACAAGGCTTTACAAAGACATGGCCTGACAATGAAAGGGCTTACCGGTATATGCCCTGATGCAGAAAAAACCAAAGCAGCTTACCGGCAAGCCCTTATATCAGAATAACAACCAACTCAGAAAACCAAACTGCATCAGATAATACAGCAACAGCGCAACCACGCCCAGCATCAATACAAATTTCAATACCTTGAACGCAATCTTGAGGATAAAGAATATAGCTACCACTGCGATGAAAATGGCCAATATATCCATCATATCTTAAACCCCCTGTCCTTCTGTATCTTCAATCCTTCCCTTACTATTTTATCATATCGGCAAAAATTTGCCACTGACTTTGCCAAACTTAAAATAATCTTAACTGATTAACAGGGAACCAGTAAGAAATTCTGCTGAAACCGTTGGAGTCTGAAGCAGCTGAAATGTATCAAAAGACAGTGGATGCAAGCGGAAAAGCATGGAATAATCCACAAAGGCAAAAACAAAAATGAAGATAAATGAAATATACAATTTCAAATCCTTCATTATAAAAGTTTACTTGCAGAAAGTGAAAAGAAGTTATACAATGGTTCTTAAGTTATAAATGGCATGAGAGCTTGATCAAAAGCCCAAAAACATTAACATATTTTTTAAAGTGCCAGTTCAAAGGGGATAGGATGAAATGAATAATCATAATGAAAATGATGCAAACATGGAAAGAGATCAGTTTGTCGCCAGGCTCTCGGAATTTGCTGCGGACAATAACAAAATCGATCCCTTTCTCTTTGATTATTTTGGTGTCAAAAGAGGTCTTCGCAACAATGATGGTACCGGAGTCCTGGTAGGTCTGACCCAGATCGGGGACGTTCACGGATATATCATGGATGAAGGTCACAAGGTACCCGTTGAGGGCCGCCTCCGTTACCGGGGCATCAATGTGGAGGATATCATAAACGGATGCAGGGCCGACGGACGCTTCGGCTTTGAAGAGGTGTGCTTCCTGCTGCTCTTCGGAAAGCTTCCCAACCAGTATGAGCTGAATACCTTCCGGCATATTCTGAATGAAAGAAGGACCCTGCCCGACGGATTCGTGGAGGATGTCATCCTCAAGGGAGCCGGGGGCAACATCATGAATAAATTGGCCCGGTGCATTCTTGCCTGCTATTCCTATGAGGATAATCCGGACGATTTATCCATTGGCCGGGTGCTGTGCAGATGCATTGACCTGATTGCCAGGATGCCGGCTTTCGTGGCTTACTCCTACATGGCAAAATGCCATTATAAGGATAACAAGAGCCTTTATATTCATAATCCAAAAGATGGTCAGAGCACCGCAGAGTGTTTCCTTCATATGGTGCGGCCGGACAGCCAGTTTACACGACTGGAGGCGGAAACTCTGGATCTTGCCCTGATCCTGCACGCAGAGCACGGCGGCGGCAACAATTCCACGTTCGTCACCAGGGTGGTCACCTCCACGGGGACCGATCCCTATTCTGCCATAGCTGCGGGAGTCGGCTCCCTGAAAGGGCCCAGACACGGCGGCGCCAACGCCAGGGTCATGGAAATGATCCGTGACATTCAAAGCCATGTTCCAAACTGGGAAAATGAGTCCGCCGTCCGGGATTATCTGATTAAAATACTGGACAAAGAAGCGTTTGACCACACCGGCCTGATATATGGAATGGGGCATGCGGTTTACACCCTTTCCGATCCCAGAGCTGTTTTGCTGAAAAAGAAAGCAAAAGAACTGGCAAAAATAAAACACATGGAAAATGAGTTCACTTTATATGATACAATAGAGAAGATCACGCCGGAGTTGTTCGCGGAACGAAAGGGAAAGGAAAAAGGTTTGTGCGCCAATGTGGACTTTTATTCCGGCTTCGTTTACAAGATGCTCGGAATCCCCGCAGATCTTTACACCCCGATTTTTGCCATTGCCAGGATGCCGGGCTGGTGCGCCCACTCCATGGAGGAACTGATCAGCGGCGGGAAGATCATTCGTCCCGCCTACCGCACGCTGATTCAGATTAAGGATTACAAGCCGCTGAAGGAAAGATGACCGGTTAAATTCAAGAAAAGCCCAACGAATTAGAAAGTCCAACAAATTAAGAGCCAGGACGAGATAAAATGAAGAGGAGGAATAGTATGACGGATCATTCCCAGCCAAACAGGAAACCACGCAAAGAGATCAGCAGGAAGGATGTTCCCTACGATCAATATATGAAGGATGTAAACCATTCCCTTACCCACGGGGGGATCTTTCTTACGACAAAGGGAGAGAAAGCCAACAGTATGGTGATTGGATGGGGCGGTATTGTATATTTCTGGAATGCACCAGTCTTTCTGGCACCGGTCCGCGCCTCCCGTTATACCCATCCGGTTCTGGATTCCACCGGATTCTTTACGGTCAGCATCCCTTTGGGACGGGATTTGAGGAAGGAGATCGCTTTCTGCGGAAGCAAATCCGGAAGGGACTATGACAAGCTGAAGGAATGCGGGCTGACGCCGGTTCCCGGAAAAACCGTCCCGGTCCCGATCATTGGAGAATGCGGGCTGCATTATGAATGCAAGGTGTTTACAAACAGACGATGGATCCCGCCTTACTGGATCCGGAAATCAATGAAAAATGGTATCCGGATTATCATACCATGTTCTATGGCGAGATCCTGGCATGCTATACCACGGAAGTTTAAGTCTGCTTTTTTGGCCGGGGACCGGATTTCCCTGCCCGGTCCCTACGGCTGAAAATCAGGATGGCATTGACTTCCCCGCCGAGAAGGATCAGCTGTGCGCTGATAAACAGCCAGATCAACAGGGCAATGATCCCGCCAAGGTTTCCGTAGACAAGGGTTGGATTCCAGAATTGGTTTACATAAAAAGCAAATATAAAGGAGACAAGCAGCCACCCTACTGTTGTAAAGACAGCACCCGGCAGGGCATTTCGCCATCTTATCCTCTTACAGGGACTGTATCGGAACAAAAGAGTAAAAACGCCAATCATAATCAGAACAGCCGCCATATACCGTATGACATCCCATCCCTTCCAGTACTCCCACATCATCCCGGCATGTACCAGCAATTCACCAATCTGCTCCCCAAATATCAGGAGAAGAAAATAAAAAACGGCCAATACTGTAACCAGGATGGTAAAAGCAATTGAGAGGGGGACAGAAATCCAAAATGGCATCCTGTCGTCTCTGCACAGTGCCTTGTTGATTCCGCGCATGATCGCGCGCATGCCGCTGGAGGACGCCCAGAGCATAGCTACAAACCCAAAGGACAACAGCTTCATATTCCGGGTTTTCACTACCTGCTCCACATTCTCCTGCAGTGCGTGATAGGATATGGACGGCAAAATACTGGCCAGGGGTTTCAGAATATCAGCATCGGATATCGGCAGATAGCCGATAATCGTAATCAGGAAAATCGAAAAAGGAAAAAAAGCCAGTAAAAAATAGTAGGCCATTTGTGAGCTGTAGGCTGGTACCTCATCATCTACATATCTCCGGAACAACATCTTTATAAAATGAATTAATCGGATTCTCCTCACTTCCTTCCGCATCCTGTTTTACAGACAGCTCCATCTTATTTATTATTATTGAGTCCACTGTGTTTAATATGCCCGTTTTTTGTTATAATGGTACCGAATCAAAAAACGAAGGGTGAGGAAATGTTTCGTCTATGGGGAAAAATACGGAAAAATAACAAAACAGTCCGGGATATCACAGTAACCAGTGAAGAACCCGGACTGTCCAGGGAAGAAAGGCTTCAGGAATGCATCCAGAAAATCTGCTATGAATTTGACCTGCAAAGGCCTATGTGGCTGCCCAACAATCAGAGGGACTATGACAAATATCAACGGGTGGAACTGATACAGGACAACTTCATTGAAACCATAGATTTTGATTTCCTGGAACTGGAACTGATTGATGAGTAGAACTGTCCTCCCGGGATTGTCCTGAAGTCCTCCCGAAATTGTCCTGAAGTCCTCCCAAAATTGCCCTGAAGTCATCCTGATCCTGTCACAGGGACGAAATGGGGATTTTCCAGAGAACAATCCTTTCCCGTTTCCATGTGTAGGTCACGAGGATTTCATCCTCATCGGCAATGATTGCGGGATAGGAGTATTCACCTTCTTCCTCTTCCAGCGTCCATACCTGCTTCCAGGTTATACCGTTATCCCGGGACATGCTCAGGATAAGCGGCGTCCTGGCGCCATGGTTCCGGCCTACCGGATTATAAGCCAGGATCAGTCTGCCGTCCAACAGTTTTACAACATCAATTCCACTGTTGTTATTCGGCAGAACAGTCGGATACGCAGGACACCATGTTTTCCCACTGTCCGCCGAATCGCTGCGGAAAATCCGTCCTTCCGTGCTTCTCAGCAGCATATGCACCGCTCCGGGATCGGATTCCCAAAGCGTAGGCTGTATGACCCCTTTTCCGTGAAAAACATATTGCGAATCCAAAGAACTGGCAGGATCCGGTCCGGCTTCCTTCCCCCTCCGCTCCGGCTCTTGATGAACAATCGGAACCATTGCGCTTTTGATCCACGTTTTCCCCTGATCCCTGGAAATATCCACAAAGGCATCCCAGGATTTCCCCTCTATCGAAGCAGGAGCCAACCATGTACCATCCTTCAGCTTGATGACTTTGTTCCGGACCGGGCCCCGGCCGCCCCAATCCCCTTCCACCAGAGGCCTGGGACTGGACCAGAAATATCCGTCCTCAGAAGTCATAAAGCAGGTATACCATTGCGAAATACGATGTCCGACCTTATAATACAGGATAATCTGACCATTTTCTCCCATAAACAGGACTGGATTCCAATGCGGCAAACCGGCCTCATGCGAGAGCTTTTTCGGATAGTCCCAACCATCTTCCGTGCGCCTGGTATACCAAATCGCCACATCCTCCGCACCTTCTTTTGAGCCTCCGAACCAGGCGACAAGAATGTCTCCGTTGCTCAGCTTCAATACGGTGGACGCATGACAGCTGCGAAAGGGCCGGTCATTCAAAAAGATGAATTCCCTGACAGGTTCGGCAATCATTTTTTTCCTCCCTTCTTCAGCCCCTACAATTCCCAATACGAATGGATCTCCTTGCATAAAAATCCCCCCATATTTAATGAATACAATATTCAGACTGGCGATGATTCATACAGCCAGTCCAGTGTTTCAGGGTTTTCTTCCAAAAGGCTCCCGCTTTTCTGCTGAAGCTTTATGTCTTTTGGTATCACGCCCACGACCAGATAACTTCCTGTTCCAAAATACAGCTCGTGAATCCCTTTTTCGTACTGAAAAGTATGGACGTTCACAGAGGGACATCCGCTGATACGAACTGCATTCCGAAACTGTACTTCCAATCCTCCCCGGTCGTCAGCATGGGTATCGGTTTCCAGTTCGGGTACCTGCAGCCACTGGGTTCCCTTTGCCTGCATGTATCCAATCAGTACCCGGCTGTCTTCCTTCAGATCCATTTTCAGGGAAATCCCTTTCCTTTCTGCCATATCACTGCGGAACCGTATTCCGGTCAGGCCATCCAGCTCCGGTATCACCTCCCTGATCCTATACTCTCTGTCTGTAAAAGCCAGGCTTCCCTTTCGGACTGGATAGGTTTCGCATCCTTCGCTCAATACGCTGAAATCTGCCTGTTTCAGCGGCTCCGCCCTTCCTGCAGCTGTTTTATGTTTTATCGTCAGGCTGCCATCCCTGATCCTTTCGATATTTCTTTTAAAGTTCCTGTATTCCTTTTCGTATTCCGGCAGGCATTGTTCCCAATGACAATAAAGCTGACCGTCCGGAAACGGAATCTTCCTCTGCGGAGTCTGCATACTGTTTGCGTAAAGGTAAGTATCACGGGTAATCTCCGTAACCTTTCGATATGCCTCCAGACTTTTCCCCATCCAGTCCAATGCCTTCTCCAATAATGTGATATCCCCATGCAGGGGATCCGCCATGGTATATTTATATTTCAATATCTGCATTGCGCCCTTCAGTTTACAGCAATAAAATCGGGTAAGATAGCAGATAGCTTCCACATCCTGCCGGACTCTGCCCGCCTCCTCATTCTGTTTTCCCTGAACGCCCATGCCCTCCATAGCCATATGACACTTTTTCCAGGCATTTTCCTCATCCGTTGTTACTTCCCGGATCATATCATATGGCGTTTCCCCGATATGAGGCTCGCCTGCCAATTCCCTCCGGATATAATCGTCCGGCTGCTCTCCGACTCTGGCAACCGAATTCCATAGTTCACGATTTGGACGATACCGGTTGACATTGGTCATCTGGCTCATCGTCATTCCAAGACTGAAGGTCTGACGGTTTCCTTCCGTAATGCCAATCCTTCCAAGTATCCTGGGGGCGCAGTGCCCTGCACTTTCCATTGCCTCCAGCAACAGGCCTGCCACGTCTTCCGAACATGAAAAATGCCTGGCAATTCTCTTTGTCCAATAGACATCTTCGTCTTTTTCATTCCGATTGGGATTCCAGGCATATCGAAACCAGGCTTCATACCACATCCAGTCCCGATCCATCTGGAGTAGCCTTGGCGTCCTCTTATCCGGAGAATAAGGCCAATCCCAATAAAACAGGGGATACAAATGCAAGCCGTTTCCACCCAGCCGGTTCTGCCCTGCCTGCATACATTTCATAATGAAATTCGGCGCCTGGAAACGGAAGGGCTCCAGATCCGCAAGAATATGAACATTCAGGATATGGGTTGTTCCCAGCCGACTCAGTGCCTGATGCTGTTTCTGCCAGCTTCCCCTTGGGAAATAAGTCGTCAGTCCTTCCCCGTTGTACTTCCACATCGTGTACAAATTGGAATACAACTTTTTCGCACCCTTTATTGCAGCAAAAGGGTCGCAGTCATGGGCACGCAGGATCACAGGTGGCTCTTCCTTTAAACCTGCCTGCCGCATTCCTTCTTTCACAGCAGGAATAATCGTATCCACAAACCAGTCCGTTTTATTCTGGTTTCCCCGCAAAGCCTCCCCCAGGCAAACCATCAGACCAATATTGGGAAATGATTTGATAAATTCGATGATGCATTTTTTTGTATAGTCCGCAACCAATGGATTGATTTTGCTCTGGCGCTGCTCCAGACCATGCTGCACCGCAAACGGATACGGAATATGAATATTGTAAAATTTCAAAACGACCCAGATTCCTCTTTTATCACATTCCTCTGTCAGCCACCGGAACATTTCCTGATTCTGCCCGAATTCCTCCTCTGTTACCTCCAATGCTTCCGGATATTCCTTCAATTTGATCAGGGAAGAAAAAGGATGGCCATTCCAGATATAAAGCACATTGCAGCGATATTCCAGTAATCGATCCAGGAAATCCGTCCATCTCCCTTTCTCATAAAACCACGGGAATCGGTCCGGCGTAATGGGATATTCGTATGTCAGGCGCGGAGGCTCAATTTTTGTTTTCTGCAAGCCAACACACGGCCCTCTTAATTGAAACACAGGCGCATCATAAAAGGCAAGATTCTCCGGAATCCGATGCTTCTCCCGAATCCTTGCGGCCAGCTCCAGGCAGCCATACAGTGTGCCGGTATCGCTGCCGCCGACAACGACGGTCAGCCGGCCCGGGCAGGTTTCCAGATAAAAGCCTTCCTTCTTCGGCTCCGGCCCATGATACAATAACAATTCCTTTTGCTCCAGCCAGGAAAGAAAGGGATCGGTTCCCCGTTCCCCTATATATATTTTATCACCACAGTACTGCCGATAATCTTCCAGCCGCTCCGGCAGTTCAACTCTCTGTGTGCTATACCCGGCATCCTGCAGTTCCCTTTGAATACGATCCATTCCAAATTGAATCCGTTTTTTCCTTATCCTATCGGTTATAATGATCGCTGTTTTCATATAGCCTCCCATCCACTTGTTCACGGACATCAATGATGGCATGGAGTTTATATTGATCCGCCCCATGCATGCCTAATGGTGTCTGCTCCTTTAACACCGGCATCAATGACCGGCATGGAGTTTTTATTGATCTGCCCCTGGTTCGGCCGCCGGCCTCTCAACAAACCTCTGGATTTCCTCCAGAAGATCGGGATAGTCTCTTTGTACTGCCACGCGGAAAAAATCATCTCCCAATATTCCTTTGATAAAATAATGATGATTTTCTATTTTAAAAAAGGGTTTTTTCAACATGGAAAGATATATAAAAGAGCCAAGAGGCCGGAGCCCAAGAATTTCTTCCTCCGTAATTGGCTCTGCCAGTAGAAAATCGTAGGCATACCAGCCGGCCTCGGCGCAACGCTCCTGCGATTCGATCCGTTTTATGACTTTTATCATGGCTTAAATCCTTTTCACCGTACATTTTTTGTGATTTCCTTCAATGCACTTAGCAGGCACTCCATCTCCTGCATGGTATTCAAAGCGGACAGACTGACGCGCACAGTTCCCTTTGATTCCCTGCTTCCAATGAAAGAGTGAATCAATGGAGCGCAATGGAGGCCGGCCCTCACCACAATACCGTAGCCATTTTGCAGAATATAGGCCGTATCCGCCGGGGAAAGCCTCTGTATGTTGAAGCTGACAACCGGACCGGTATTGACATCTTTCTGCCCATAAACCATTACACCGCACAGCTGTGACAGCCCATCATACAGAAAGCGGACCAGTTCCTGCTCCCGGGCCTGTACCGCCTCCACTCCCTTTTTCAGAATCGCATCCACCCCTGCTTTCAGGGCAATCAAGCCCGGTGCATTCTGCGTGCCGGCATCGTATTCATACTCTGCATCCGTTTTATAAATCAGCCTGGAGCTGTCCCTTCCGGTTCCGCCATACAGGAAAGGCCGAAGGGATTGTTTCCGGCTGATATAAAATCCGCCTGTTCCTTGTACGCCAAACAAACCTTTGTGCCCTGTAAAAACCAGGGCGTCCGCCCCCCACTGATCTCCACGGATCGGCAGGCACCCGGCACTCTGGGATACGTCTGCCAAAAACAGGGCGCCATATTTTCCAGCCACCTGCCCGATGGCCTCCATATCCTGCACCATACCGGTCACATTGGAACAGTGATTTACAATAACAAGTCCTGTGTTTGCTGTCATGCGTCTTTCCACATCCTGCGGCCGGACTTTTCCGAAACGGTCACAGGGAACAATGACGATTTCATTGTCCTTCAGCTGCGAAAGATTGTACAACGGACGCAATACGCTGTTGTGCTCGGCAGCGGTAGCGACAATCCGCTTCCCACGCAAATCCAGCCCGGAAAGCAATGCGTTCAGGGAGTGGGTGGCTCCGGATGTAAAAAAGATCCGCTCCCTGTCCCTTACCCCCAAAATACAGCTCATGGCAGTCTGACAGTCCCCATAAAAATCATACGAACCAAAGCTGCTTCCCCGGAACTGTCCCTGCGGAGGATTTGCCAGTGCCGCAGCATGCGCCTCCAATACGCATGGCAGTTTGGGATAGGTGGTTGCGGCATTGTTCAGATAAATCATGTCCTGTCCGTCCTTTCCGGCTCCCTGCAGCAGCCTGCACCTTTCAGTCCATTAGCCCTGTGTCACCTGAAAGCCCATAATGCCGGATAGTTCCTCCAGCTGTCTGCTGCAATCCCCGAAAATAAGCACCTGATGATGGCCAAAGTCCGCCAGATGGTGCATGTACGCCCTGGCATCGTCCATCCGGATATAGTAATAGGGGCTGCAATAGGTTTCCTTATATTCGCAGCGGATTACCTCTCCGGTTTTTACGCACATGGTATCCCCTGCCGGATTAAACCGGGCCAGGGTAACTGTATTGCTTTCATTTTCGGTAAAATCCACCTGCAGCTTCCCGCCAAAACCCTGGCCGGTAAAGGCCCATAGTTTATAGTGCAGTGGCTCTGTCCCATATCCATTCATGCAAAGAGCCGGAACCGCATGGTGCAGCTTCAGCAATTCGTCCGTTTCATAGCTTGGATTACCCATAAAGGCCGGGCGATTTGCCGCATACTGCAGGATCGTCATGGCCAGCAATGTGTTCAAATCCTCTTCACAGGCACTGGGTATACCATCGTCCTTCATCAGGGAATGGCATACACAGGGTGTAAATTTGCGCTTCTGTGGAATTTCCGAGGTGCATAGTTCATGGCAGGCAGTGGAAAAAGCGTTGCAGTCATAAACATCCATCATCTTTCTGGCAGCCAGATAATACTTGATATCATTTGGAAACCAATCCGTACGAACCTTGACCTCGTCCGCTCCCGCCAGCAGCTTCTCCACTGTTTCCTTTGTCTCCTGATCCGAAATTTCGTCCATATAGGGCACAATGGATGGAAACGGAAGCTTGATCACCTCAAAGCCATAACGCTGCCGGAGTACTTCAGGATCGCGGATCAGACTCTGAACCCCAAAGGTTGGCTGGGAACCAGCCGTCAGCACCAATGCCCTGGTGTTGGCGACGGCCTTGCGGATCCACAGCAGATGGGCAATTTCATTCAGGTCCTGAATATCCATTGCCACATAGGCTTCCACCCCAATTGAACGGCAATAGGCGCAAAAATCGATCCCCTCATTCCCATTCTGCATAATAACAATCGGTTTCCGATAGCGCTCCAGCCTGGGAACACGCCAGTTCATGCAGAGGAAAAAGTCCACTTTGTCCATATCGGTTTCTATCTGCTCAAACACCTTGCGGCTTACTACAAATTTTTCATCATATCGGGCATCAATGGGCTCCAGAAACTCTATCTCATCCGTCGCCTCCCTGAGCTTTTGCTGCGCCTTGGCAAAAGCGTTGTCCGCCTGTTTTGTCTCCGCTTCCACGGTCATATTTTCCCGACGTCCGGCACGGCACGGACCTTCCCAGAAATGGGAGTGGGTCAGGCAGCCCACAATGGGCCGGACCACCAGTTTGGTATCGATTGCCTTTTCCTTCATATCCTTTTCTCCCCCTTATATCATTTGAACTGTCCCTGCTGTCAGAATCCGATCAAAGCACCGCCATCCACCGGCAAACAGGCTCCCGATATATACCCTGCCGCATCGCTGGACAGGAAAACAGCAGCCATGTCGACATCCATGGCATTGCCGATTTTTTGCAATAATTTCAGGCATTGTTGACAAGTATGGTTACCGGCCCCTGTTCTGCAAGAATCCGCTCAGCCATTTCCTGAGTTTTCCCGGTATCTGTAATATCAAAAGGATAAAAGACTGCCTTATGGATCGCAGCCCAATTTAATATTTTTACCCAGGATGGATTTGGAAAACCCTTTGTAGCTTTCATCAAAAGCAAGGCCGCAAATCTTTGACCAATCCATTTCGCCCGTATGCTGGACGATTTCGGGATATACCGGTATTGTGACGCCGCTTGTGCAGTAAACCGGTATCCTGCTCAAGGGGGAAACAATTCCTTTCAACTGAACCGGTCCAGAAATTGTTTCACCGGTCCAGAAATCGGTCCACCTGCCTTCCGGCAGATACACATCCCGCTTTCCTTCCGGATTCATTACAGGGGCAACCAGCAGGGAATCCCCACAATAGAACTCATCGTCGATATACCAGCAGTATGGATCCTCCGGATGATGAAACAACAGGGCTCTCATCAGGGGAAATCCCGTTTTCACGACCTGATCCCCCTGCTGTTTCAAATAAGGGATCAGGGCATACCGCAGGTTCCACCATTCCCGTACCAAATCAGCGATTTCGGGATAGTGGTATGGCTCCCTCGGAGAAGCGCCATGATATCTCATATGGGAAGTAAATACACCAACCTGTGTCCAGCGCAGATACAGATCATTTTCCGGCCAATGATTCATGAAATCCGGCAACCCGTGAAATCCCGGGATATCGTGGCTCCAGAATCCAAAACCTGAAACGCCCAGGTGGAGTCCGCCCCGTATTGTTCCGGCCAGGCCATCCCAGGTACTGGCGCAATCGCCGCCCCAATGAACCGGATATCTCTGGCATCCCGTCCAGCCGGCCCTTGCCCAGATGATGGCCTGGCCTTTCCCCATGACTTTTTCGGTAATGTCAAACGCCGCTTTCTGATACAAAAGAGCATACAAATTATGCAGCTCTTCCGGGGACTTACCATAAAAGCATCCATCCATATCGATCTTTTCCCCGAAGTCTGTCTTAATCACGGAGGCCCCCAGATCAAACAAATGCCTGAGCAGTCCCTGATACCACTGCACCGCTGCCGGATTGGTAAAATCAATCCGTCCTCCATACTGCACCTTTCCGAAATTCGAACCGTCCTTTGCAATTTCCGTTTTTACAGGAAGATAGCCATTTTTTACAGCCGTTTGGTACACTTCCGTATTGCGGGCTACATTTGGTGTCTGCCACAGGGAAATATGAATCCCCTGCTGTTTCATTTCCTTCATGTATTTTTCCGGATCCGGAAATGTTTTTTCGTTAAACTTCCACTCACATTGCCAGTCTTTTGGAAACCACCCGGTGTCCAGATGAATCACATCACACGGAAATTTCTGCTGCCGTAATTTCCGTACCACTTCCCTGGTCTCCTGAGCGGAAAAATAGGTCATCCTGCTCATCCAGATTCCATAGGACCAAAGCGGCACATTCCGCGGAAATCCGGTTACTCTCCTGTATTCATAAATGATCCGATCCGGCCTCGTGCCTCCGATAAGGAATAAGTCCAGAATATCGTCTTCCACCAGGCCCTGCGCTGCCCTTGTGGAAATATCCGCCAGGGAAAGCCGTACAGAACAGGATGTCATGATCAAAAGCCCATATCCCTTGCTGGACAGATAAAAAGGTACATTTTTATATGCCCGTCTGCTGTTTGTACCCAGCGCATCCTCGTTCTCCAGAACGAATGTTTTGCCTGCCAGATTCATGCTTTCAAATCGTTCCCCGGTTCCCGCAAACTTTTCGTCATGATTTGCATGGAGGGAAAAACAACATCGGTCTGCACTGCCGTCTCGTTCCACATATCCCAGACTGGCAGAATCCAGGTGCAATGGCGTAAACGTATCATTTGCCATAAAGGGAACAGCGATTCTGCCATCCGGAAATACGACAGCATCAAAAAAAACCTGCGGGTCCGGCTGAAGGGTACTCCATTTTTTTATAGGCTTTTTCCCTGCAGAAATCTTCATTCTCAGAACATGATCGCTGTCCGTCAAAGCCCATCCTTCCTCTGTCTTTTCCAGATGCAGAGGCTTTTGCTTCAATGTCGGATCCCATTCCATCATCTCATTGGTCTGATCCGACGGCATCCTGCCGCCAAATCCAATGGTGCATCGGATAATGTTTTCCCCATAGGCCCGTACCATCATGGAATGGATCTTTCTTTTCTTCGTTCGGTCCGGTCGAAAATCCGGCTGTTGTTGGGCCTGAAAGGGAATCTTCAATAGAACATTTCCCTTCTCTTCCACTCCGCCGATGGCCATGCCGGACAGCCAAAATACATCCTTTGCCGCATCCGGCTGCTCCAGATCCAACATGTCGTACGAAAAACGATTGGTTTGCTTCATGCTTCTCCCCTTCCTGTCCGGTTCTCCCCTTCCTGTATGGTACCTTGCCCGCCTGGCCTTTGCCGGCAGGCAGTCCGTATGGTCAGTCCCCCTTTCCCACGGCAACACAACATTCGGGAATGGATTTTATTTAACCCTGCAAAGGTTCCCAGTCCTCCAGATGCCGGAGAGTCTGCAGCCGAAACGCGGTAGGCCATGCGACAAGCCAGTTGCTGACATACCCTTTTGGAGATGGGGATGCTTCCTTTGAAGTTCCCCAATGGGTATGAAAGAACCCTTCATCCTGACTGCCGGCAGGCCGTTTTATACCAGACACTTCCAGCGTGCCATCCGAAATCCCAAATGTTCCATTGATCCAGGCTGCC
>ENA-UOOR01003131-UOOR01003131.1-fermentation-metagenome-genome-assembly--contig:-NODE-3131-length-15236-cov-4.491601_pt1 | contig 15236 bp, 14 predicted proteins | sample MGYA00245780_ERZ724029 | MGnify/ENA primary metagenome ERZ724029 (study PRJEB28704, sample SAMN03018315) | fermentation metagenome | biome: anthropogenic terrestrial biome; feature: soil; material... | reverse complement strand
CCCCTGTTACAGAAAATTCAACTATATACATATGAAAGTTAACTTAATGACATTGGACTGTAAATAGTAACAAATGAATTACTCATTGAAAAAATACTTATTTTAATGTCTGTCAAACACTTTTGAAAATGTACCATAAATCTCAAATTGTTAGAACTAGCTTTTGCTGGTGCTTTGATTTTGTTTAATGATTTGTTAAATGAGACGGCAAGGGTTCTGCTTTAGGAAGAACCCTTAAATTATGAGTATTCTTGTATAAAATGAGCCACTAGTCCAGTCAAAGTGAGCCACCATTCCTGCTTAAACTGAGCCATAATTCCTGAAGTAGTGAGCCATTTACATAAAACCTTTATAATGTAGTTATACATCTAACCTTGATATAAATACATGTGAAAGGAGTATCAAATATGGGAAAAATAATGGGCATTGGTTCTATAAATGAAAATACCAGAGTATTCTATGAAGAAAGTTTAAAAAACATATTAGGAGATAAGCATTTAATAAAATCTTATAATTTTAGGGAGTACAATGGAGATTTAATAGATGTAGATATACTGCTCATTTCTACACCAATTATGATAAATATGATAAAGAAATTTATAAAAAAGATAATTGTGATTAGAAGAACTTTTAATAAAAAAGCATTTGATCAACTAAATGAAATACCTAAAAATATTAAAGCATTTGTGGTTAATAATGGTATAGATTCCACATTTGAAACAATTTCCTCAATATATTCCTTGGGATTTGAATTTAAACTTTTTCCACAAATATCCTGGTATAGAACCATTAGAGGATATAGATGTTGCTATTACTACAGATGAAGCTCATCTAATTCCACATCATCTAAATAAGATTTATAATATTGAACATATAGTATATGATATGGCGACCCTGTTGGATTTATTAAATGAGTTAGATATGAATCAAAATGAAATAGATGAAATCTTATATGACTACCAAGGGACCATAACTCCATCTGAACTAGGCGTAAGTTCTCTATTTGGGAAGAGTATAACTACTAAACAACAAATGGATGCTTTACTTGATTCTATAAATGATGGTGTCATAAGAAGTAATCCTCGGGGTTTATATAACTCTTGTAAATAAGAAATGCAAAGAAATTCTAGAGGATATCCCTCTTATATTCCAACATTTTTTAGATAATCTAAATTGCAAAAAGCAGGTTTCTAAAGAAGTGCTATATATACTAAATAACTATAAATGGCCTGGCAATATTAGGGAACTAGAAAATTTAGCCATATATTTAGCAGAACTAGGTTCAGATATAATTGATGTTGGAGATTTACCTGCAAATTTTGGAGAAGCATTAACGGATAATAAAAATAGTGAGCTAAGTGATATTGAAGTAGAAATCATAAAAATATTATATTCTAAAATGTTAGAAAAGGAAAAGATAGGTAGAAATAGCTTGGTAAGTTTTCTTGAAAATAGAAGTTTCTACTGTACTTAGAAAGAAGTAAGAAATATTCTTTATAAATTACAGAATGAAGGATATGTAGATGTAGGAAAAGGACGTCAAGGAACGAGATTGTCTCAAAAGGGAGTAAAGTATTCAATTAACAGTTTATAAAGCTTTTAGTTTCGAAGATTGCCTTTGGCGGCTTTTTTGTTTTTAGTCATAAAAATTTAGTTATATTAATTTTGAAAAAATACTTATTCAGCCTTAAAGAGTAAATATTTTTCGAGATAAACATACCCAAAGATGTAGTAATAAATGGTATACTAATAGTAATTGGAGTGTTGACATTACTACATCTGAGGGGGATTTTAATGAACCGGATAACTAGGAAAGAAAAAAGAAGGCAACAAAAGGAAATAAACTTTTTCGAGGAATTTTTAAGAATCAAAAACCATTTCTTCAAAGGTATAAATACTAAACTTAAAAATGTAAAAGATAGTAGACATCCAAGCTACATAGAGTATTCGCCTGATATAATTCTGTTTACAATGATTATGAAAAATGTGACTGCCCTAGGGAGTATGAACAGGATGACAGCTGAATTTAACAAAGAAGAGTGCATAAATAATGTAGCCATGTCACTAGGATATGAGAAACTAGAAGAATTACCTCATCACGACACAGTTAATAATTTTTTAAAGAAACTAAATCCAGTTGAGATTGAAGAAATAAGAAAGTACATGATAAAAGAATTATTTAAGAAAAGATGTCTAGAGCAATATAGATTATTAGATAAATATTGGACTATCGCTGTAGATGCAACAGGTATAGTATCATTCTCCGATAGACATTGCGAACATTGTTTGAAAAGAGAGTATACAAATAAAGATACAGGTGAAGTTGAGAATACAATCTATTTCCATTACGTATTAGAAGCTAAATTAGTAGTAGGAGATATGGTATTTAGTATTGATACAGAATTCATAGAGAATGAAAATCATTATGAAAAACAAGATTGTGAATTAAAAGCATTTAAAAGACTAGCAGAAAGATTAAAGAAAAATTATAAAAAATTACCAATATGTATATTAGGAGATAGCCTATATGCAGTAGAACCAATATTTAAGTTATGTAAAGAATATAAATGGCAATATATATTTACCTTTAAAGAGGGGAGAACTAAAAGCGTCTGGTTAGAATTTGAAGAGATAAAGAAGATTGAAAACAATAATAAAGGCAAAGGTTATACCTGGGTAAATGAAATAGTATATAAGGAAAATATAGTAAATGTCTTAGAAGCAAAGTTAGTAGAGAATAAAGAAAAGAAGGAGTTTACATTCATCACTAATATACCAATAAAAGAGAAAAATATAGAAAAAATATTGTTTGCAGGCAGAAGTAGATGGAGAATTGAAAATGAAGGATTTAATAATCAAAAGAACATAAAAAACAATATAGAACACCTATGTTGTATAGACTATAATGCAATGAAAAATCATTATTTGCTGGTACAAATAGCGGATATATTAAGGCAATTATTTGAATGTGGATATGAGTTAATTAGAAGCTTAAAAGCATCAATAAAAGAAATATCTTCAAGGATATTAGAATCTTTTCGAAGAGACACTCTAACACCTGAAGATATCGCCAATTCAAATAAACGTATACAAATACGTTGTTTATGATAAGTCTATTATAGCAAAGGTGGAGATTAATGGGAAGTAAAAAACAAAATTAAAATATAAACTTATCCACAAAAATGAAAAAGAGGGATATTCCACCCCTAGAGTGTGGATAAATTTCTAACTAAAACAAATATATTGTGGATAATTTTTAAATGAAGAGGATTAAGCGTTTTTCGAGGATTATATAAAAATTTACTCGTTGGTGCTGATACTTATTTAAGTGACTTGACACTATAAATTTATTAGCATATAATGAAAAAAACATATATTTTCGATGATAAGAAGGAGTAATTAAACCTCTTGGTTTTAGAGAGTCGACATTTGGTGGAAGTCGATACTAATGTTTGATGAAGACATCTTGGAGTTAGCAATTTAAAAATTGCTCGCAAGTTTTTTGCGTTAGAATTTTAAGTGAGGATTACCTAATTAGGGTGGTACCGCGAGTTAACCTCTCGTCCCTTTATATAAGAGATGAGAGGTTTTAATATTTTTTGAGGAGGAATAAAAATGGGTGAAAAGATGGGAAACTTAAGAAGGACTACCATGTGTGGTCTATTAAGACCAGAAAATGTAGGTGAAGAAGTAGTATTAATGGGATGGGTTCAAAAAGAGAGAAATCTTGGGTCAATTATATTTGTTGATTTAAGAGATACTACTGGTATTACTCAGATAGTTTTTGATGATACGATTTCTGATGAATTATTTACAAAGGCAGAAAAAGTCAGAGCTGAATATGTTTTAGCAGTAAGAGGCAAGGTGCGTCTAAGATCTTCTATAAATAAAGAGATTCCTACTGGAGAAATAGAAGTATTGGCTGATGAACTTAAAATATTGGATGAGTCTATTACCCCTCCAATATATATAAAAGATGATGATAATGTTTCCGAGACCATGAGACTTAAATACAGATATCTAGATTTGAGAAAGCCAAAAATGCAGGAAAATCTAAAACTTAGAGCAAAGACTGCAAAGGTAGTAAGAGATTTCTTCTATGAAAACAACTTTGTTGAGGTTGAAACGCCAATGTTAACAAAACCAACTCCTGAAGGCGCAAGAGACTACCTAGTACCTAGTAGGGTCAATCCAGGAATGTTCTACGCATTACCTCAATCACCACAATTGATGAAGCAATTATTGATGGTATCAGGCATGGATAGATACTATCAAATAGTAAAATGTTTTAGAGATGAGGATTTAAGAGCAAATAGACAGCCTGAATTTACACAGATAGACGTTGAAATGTCATTCGTTGATGTTGAGGATGTTTTGAGCATAAATGAGAAACTTTTATATAGATTATTCAAAGAAATAAAGGGAATTGAAATAAAACTACCAATTCCAAGAATGACTTATAAGGAAGCAATGGAGAAATATGGAGTTGATAAACCAGACTTAAGATTTGGTTTTGAGTTTAAGGATATCTCAGATTTAGTTGCTAATTGTGAATTTAAAGTATTCACAAACGCAATAGAAAATAATGGTGCTGTAAAAGCCATCAATGTAAAGGGATATGGTGATAAGTTTACAAGAAAGGATATTACATCCCTTGAAGAATATGCAAAGGCTTATGGAGCTAAGGGATTAGCTTGGATAAAATTAACTAATGATGGAATCACTTCACCAATTGCAAAATTCTTTAACGATGAGGAGTTTAAATCTATATTAGAAAGAGTAGAATGTGAAACCGGAGACTTAATACTAATTATTGCTGATAAACTTTCAGTTGTATGTGATAGCTTGGGAAATTTAAGGAACGAGGTTGCCAGAAGACTAAATCTATTATCCAATGATGATATAAAGATGGTATGGATTACTGAATTCCCATTGTTCGAATATGATGAAGAGGAAGGAAGATATGTAGCTAAGCACCACCCATTTACCCATCCGATGGATGAGGATATTGATTTGTTGGAATCAGCTCCAGAGACTGTAAGAGCAAAAGCTTATGATATTGTTATTAATGGAGATGAAATGGGTGGAGGAAGTATTAGAATAAATAACTCTAATTTACAAAGCAGAATGTTTAAAGCTCTAGGGTTTACAGAGGAGGAGGCCAGAGATAAATTTGGGTTCCTGATGGATGCATTTCAATATGGAACACCTCCACATGGTGGGATAGCCTATGGTTTAGATAGATTGATTATGTTGTTTACAGATAGTTCAAATATCAGAGACGTCATTGCCTTTCCTAAGACTCAATCTGCAACCGACTTAATGACAGATGCTCCAGCTGTAGCCTCCGAAGCTCAACTAAAGGAAGTTCATGTAAGAGTCGACCTATAGTAGCCTCATATATTATTAGATTCTTTTATTAGACTATGATATAATGGGTATATATTAGTTATAAAAGATGTCTTGTATAGGAGGTGCAATATGGAACAGGTAGGTTTCGTTAAACGCGTTATAAACGATAAAGCTGAACTTGAAGTTAAACGTGCGTCTGGTTGTGGGAATTGTAATGGATGTGCAGGCGGTTGTGAGGTTAAGTCTCATTATGTTGTTTTAAAAAACAGACTCGATGCTAAAGTTGGGGATTTTGTAGAATTAAAAGGAGAACCAAAGAGCATCCTTAAATATATGTTTATTCTATATATGATACCTTTCATTTTTTTAGTAGCAGGTATCATAATAGGCGATAGTTACTTTAAATCCAATGGTTATGCTAGCTATGAGTTATTGAGCTTTGCTAGCGGCATGGTATCTCTTTTTATATCATTCTTTATAGTAAAAATTATTGATAAGAGAATTGCAAAATCAAATAAGGAAACTATAGTAATGACTAGGATATTATAAGGAGGAGGTAGCCTTTGGCTGAAAAGGATGAAATAATAAACAGGCTCAGAAGGGTAGAAGGTCAGATAAAGGGAATCCAAAAGATGGTAGATGAAGGTCAATTTTGTGGGGATATATTGATCCAGATTGCTGCAGCAAGATCTGCATTAAATAATGCTGGGGGTCTGATTTTAGAAAACTATATAAAGAACTGCCTTAATGTATCTTCAAGTGGAGTTGTGGAGGATGAAGATTTAGATAAGCTTATAGAGGTTATGCTAAAATATACAAAACAAAATTAGTTGCCAGCTACGGTGTTTTGATACTCGAAATTGGGTAAGAATTGCCGTAGCTGTATTTTTACTTTAATTTGTCATTAGATTTACATAAAACCTTGTATCAATGGTAAAAATTCTATATAATGGATTTGGTAATAAATCTAGGGTTAAGATTTATAAAACTAAAGAAGGAGGGAGTTTGAGGTATGGATTTTTCAAGTCTAGCAAAGTTTGATCCCGAAATTATGGAAATTGTGGAGAAGGAAATTAAGAGACAACAAACTCATATTGAACTTATTGCTTCTGAGAATTTTGTCTCTAAGCAGGTTATGGAAGCGATGGGGAGTCAGTTAACCAATAAATATGCAGAGGGCTACCCTGGGAAAAGATATTATGGTGGCTGCGAAGTAGTAGATTTAGCTGAAGATTTGGCAAGAGAAAGGCTTAAAAAATTATTTAATGCGGAACACGCAAATGTTCAACCACATTCAGGTTCCAATGCCAATTTAGGTGTTTATTTTGCAGTTTTAAAACCTGGCGATAAAGTATTGGGAATGAATCTATCCGAGGGTGGTCATTTAACTCATGGAAGTCCTGTAAACATTTCTGGGACATATTTCAACTTTGTAGATTATGGTGTTGATAGTGAAACAGAAGTAATAGATTATGATGTTGTTAGGGAAATTGCCATAAAAGAACAGCCTAAAATGATTGTAGCAGGTGCTAGCGCATATCCTAGAGAGATTGATTTTAAAAAGTTTAAGGATATAGCTGATGAAGTAGGTGCATATTTGATGGTTGATATGGCACATATTGCAGGTCTTGTAGCAGTTGGATTACATCAGAGTCCTATACCTTATGCTGATTTTGTTACGACTACCACCCATAAAACTCTTAGAGGACCTAGAGGCGGCTCTATTCTTTGTAAAGAGCAATATGCAAAGCAAATTGACAAGGCCATATTCCCTGGAATTCAAGGTGGACCTTTAATGCATATTATTGCAGCAAAAGCAGTTTCTTTTGGTGAAGCACTAAGACCAGAGTTTAAGGATTATCAAGAACAAGTTCTTAAAAACGCGAAAGCTTTAGCAGAAGGGCTACTAAATAATGGATTTAGATTAGTATCTGGTGGAACAGATAACCACTTAATATTGATAGATGTAAAATCAATGGGGCTTACAGGTAAAAAGGCTGAAACACTACTCAATGAAATTGGAATTGCTGCTAATAAAAATACAATTCCAAATGAAACTGAAAGTCCATTCATTACAAGTGGTATCAGAATGGGAACACCAGCTATGACAACTAGGGGAATGAAAGAAGCAGAGATGAAAGAGATTGCAGAAATCATTACATTAGCTTTAGATGAAAGCAATGAAAGAGAATCAATTAAAGAAAGAGTTTATGCTCTTTGCGAAAGATTTCCACTATATTAAACAATACTAAGCCTGCAGAAATCTGTAGGCTTACTCATTTAAATATTAAAATTAAGGCGGCAAATGATGGAACTAGGAAATTACAAAGAAAAAAGAAATATAATTGAAGATATTGTAATCGGAAGCATTGCAGAAGAATTGGAAATTGAACCAGGCGATATACTTTTATCTATAAATGGCACTAAGATAAAGGATGTCATAGATTATAAATATCTAATCTCAGATGATTTATTAGAAGTGGAAATTGGAAAGAAAAACGGTGAAATATGGGAACTTGAAATAGAAAAGGATTACAATGAAGACTTAGGAATCATATTTACAAATCCTTTAATAGATAAAGCCAAGACCTGTAAAAACAAGTGCATGTTTTGTTTTATTGACCAATTACCTCCAAATATGAGAGATACTTTGTATTTTAAGGATGATGATTCCAGACTATCCTTTTTACAAGGTAATTTTATTACCTTGACGAATATGAGTGAAGATGACATAGAAAGGATAATAAAATATCGTTTGAGCCCTATAAATGTATCAGTTCATACTACCAATCCAGAACTTAGGGTTAAGATGTTAAATAATAAGAATGCAGGAAAAGTTTATGAAATATTGAAGAGGTTTCATGAGGCAAGCTTAGAGGTCAATTGTCAGATTGTATTAGTGCCAGGTGTAAACGATGGTAAGGAACTAGTAAGAACTATAGATGATTTATCCAGTCTTTATCCTACTATCGAGTCAGTAGCTGTTGTACCCGTTGGTGTAACTAAATACAGGGAGCATTTGGCAAAACTAAAAACCTATGATAAAGAATCTTCTACTAAACTATTGGAGGATATTCTAATAATACAAGAGAAATTTTTAGCGAAAATGGAAAGCAGGTTTATATTCCCATCAGATGAGTTCTACTGCTTAGCCGATATGGAATTACCCTCCTACGAAGATTATGAAGGATTTCCACAATATGAAAATGGTGTGGGCTTGATGAAATCTTTTGAATACGAAGTAGAGGAAGAATTAGAAAAAATAAAGATTCCAATAAAAACTGAAGGAAAATTTATTATTGCTACGGGTACCTTAGCGTATGAATTTATTTGCGATATTGTGAATAAGATTAAAAAGAAATTTATTAACTTAGAATTAGTAGTAATACCAATTGAAAACAACTTTTTTGGTAAGACTATTACAGTATCAGGTTTGGTGACAGGAATTGATTTAATTAATCAGCTAAGGAATTGTAAAGACGCTGATAAGATTATCATACCTAAATCCATGTTAAAAAGAGATGAGGACATATTTTTGGACAATATTACAATAGATGAAGTGGAGAAACAATTGAACAAAAAAATCATTGCTTCCAATGTGGATGGTAAGGAATTTATTGAGTTTTTAAAATTAGGAGTGATGTAATGGAAAGAGCCATTGTAGCCATAGTTGGTAGACCTAATGTAGGTAAATCGACTTTGTTTAATAGACTTGTAGGAAGACGTATTGCAATAACAGAGGATACACCTGGTGTAACTCGTGATAGGATTTATGCTGAAGGAAATTGGTTGGGAAAATATTTTACTATTATAGATACTGGAGGACTGGAGCCTGATAATGACGATATCATCATGTCAAATATAAAAAAACAAGCTCAAATAGCTATTGACACTGCAGATGTTATATTGTTTGTTGTAGATGGTTTAGCAGGTCTTACTTCTACTGACAATGAAATTGGAGATATTCTTAGAAGGTCTGGTAAAAAGGTTATTGTTGTATGCAATAAGATTGATACATCTAAGACACCAGATGAAATTTATGAGTTCTACGAGCTTGGGCTGGGAGAGCCGGAAATAATCTCAGCCGAACAGTCTTTAGGATTGGGAGATTTATTAGATAGAATAATATCTCATTTTCCTGAGGATAAAGAGACTGATTATGATGAGGATTTAATCAGAGTTGCCTTTATAGGTAAGCCTAATGCAGGTAAGTCATCCCTGATAAATCATATTTTGGGTGAAGAAAGACTCATTGTTACTGATATACCTGGAACCACAAGGGATTCAATAGACAGTTATTTTACTTATGATAACAATAAATACGTATTTGTAGATACCGCTGGACTAAGAAGAAAAAGAAGCATATATGAGAATGTTGAAAGATATTCTGTTGTGAGAACTCTTGCAGCCATTGATAGGGCTGATTTATGTGTCCTTGTTATAGATGGTACAGAGGGTGTTACTGAGCAAGATACAAAGGTAGTGGGATATGCACATGACAATGGAAAGGGTATAATCATTGATATCAATAAATGGGACATAGTTGAAAAAGATGATAGGACATATCTTGAATTTGAAAAGCAGGTAAGGGAAAGCCTAGGATTTATTAATTATGCTCCTATAATATATACCTCTGCTAAGACTGGGCAAAGAGTACCTAAACTATTGGAGCTATTAAATGTAGTAAACAACAATTATACCTTACGAATCAGTACAGGGGTGTTAAATGATATATTAAATCAAGCTGTTCTAATGAATCAGCCACCTTCAGATAAAGGAAGAAGAGCAAAGATTTATTATGGTACGCAGGTAGGAGTGAAGCCTCCTAAGTTTGTTATATTTGTAAACGATAAAGAGTTAATGCATTTCTCATATATGAGATATTTGGAAAATCAAATACGTAACCATTTCGGGTTTGGTGGAGTACCAATTCAATTTGAATTAAGGGAAAAGGGTGAATAATTTATGAAGGTAATTTTTTTAATAATCCTTTCATATTTAATTGGTTGCTTTTCCTCTGCTTATTTAATTGGTAAGGTATTTAAGAAAATTGACATCAGGACTTATGGCAGTGGAAATGCAGGTGCGACTAATGCAGTAAGGGTTATGGGTAAAAAATTAGGAGTACTGACTTTTTTATTGGATTTTTTTAAAGGATTTATAGCTGTATTTATCGGTTATTGGATTTTAGGGTATAATGGAGGTTTAATTGCTGCAATATGTGTTGTAGTTGGACATGACTTTCCAATTTTCTTAGGTTTTAAAGGGGGAAAAGGCATAGCTACCACCATTGGAGTTATGGCTGTTTTGCATTTCCCTGCAGCCCTAGTTTCTGTTATTATAGGGTTAATAGTAGGAGTCGTATCTAGATATGTATCACTGGGCTCTATAGTTTTTCTTATTATTAATCCAGTTATGAATGCTATAATAATTAAGGAATTTAATCCAAATCTCCTTTTGACTACTATAGTACTAGCTTTAGTTGGATTATTTAGACATAAGTCAAATATACAAAGGTTAATCAATGGCAACGAAAACAAAATAGGTAAGAGGTAGGTGAATACATATGGAAAGAATCGGAGTATTGGGTGGTGGTAGTTGGGGCACTGCATTATCCATTTTACTTGCGAATAAAGGTTTTGATCTTGACATGTGGGTAAGAAATAAAGAACAAGTTATTACCATGAATAATACTAGGGAAAACAAGAGATATCTTCCTGATGTAAAGTTACCTGATGGTTTCAAAGTTTCTGGAGACATGGAAAAAACTATTCATAATAAAGATGTTGTACTTCTGACTGTACCAACTCATGGTGTTAGAGAAGCGTTATCCTTAGCTAAAAATTTTATAAATAAGAATCAGATTATAGTAAATGTGGCAAAAGGAATAGAGAATGATAGTTTAATGAGGATATCTGAAATAGTAAAAGAACTATTACCAGAAAACAAATATTGTGTTCTTTCAGGACCTTCTCATGCGGAGGAGGTAGCTATCAATCTTCCTACTACAGTGGTTTCAGCATCTGAACATAGAGATGTTGCTGAATATATTCAGGATCTATTTACAACTCCTACATTCAGAGTATATACAAATCCTGATATAGTAGGAGTAGAGCTTGGAGGTTCTTTAAAGAATATTATAGCCCTAGGGGCTGGTATCTCTGATGGGTTAAATTATGGAGATAATGCAAAGGCAGCTCTTATGACAAGAGGCATAATAGAGATTGCAAGATTAGGTACTAAACTTGGAGCGGATCCAAATACATTTTCAGGATTATCCGGGATAGGTGATTTGATAGTAACATGTACTAGTATGCATAGTAGGAATAGAAGAGCTGGTATACTTCTAGGACAAGGAATGTCCTTGGAAGAATCAGTTCAGAAGGTTGGCATGGTTGTTGAAGGTATAAAGACTGCTAAATCTGCCTATAAACTATCTGAAAAATTAAATGTCGAAATGCCAATTACCCAGGAGATTTATAATGTCTTATATAATGGTATAGAGGCGAATGAAGCAGTGATGAGGTTGATGGGAAGAGATAAGAAGCACGAAATGGAAGATATAGCTGTAAATCATGATTACAATTGGTAAATCTTTTAGCATTTGAATACCAAGGAGGGCTTAGCACTATGACTCCTAATATTATTTCAGTTGAAACCATAAGGGAAAAGACAGTTTCCATATTAAGAAATTATTGAACCAGATTCCTTAATAATGCAAGAAATTGAAAATGGAGGTATGGTTATATATGAAAAATCATTGTTAGAACCTAAACTCAACTAAGAAATAAAACAAGTTAATTCAAAAAAAACAAACTCTAAAGGTAAAATTTAGGTACAAATGAGTATTAGGCAGAGCTTCCACATTATCTAATTTACTGTAATTTTATTTTTAAGTAATATTTATGTTGTACAAACGTATATATATAATGTTAGTACTCATATTATGCGTTGAGGGGGGAAGAAAGTGGAAGCTTTCGATATATACAAAGATATAGCGGATAGAACCGACGGAGATATTTATGCTGGAATTGTTGGCCCTGTTAGAACTGGAAAATCTACATTTATAAAAAGATTCATGGAGCTTTTGGTATTACCAAATATGGAAAATAATTTTAAAAAAGAAAGAGCAAAGGATGAATTACCTTTAAGCGGCTCTGGAAAAACCATTATGACTACTGAACCTAAATTTGTGCCTAACGAGGCTGTAGAGCTTGTATTAAAAGATAGTGTAAAATTTAAAGTCAGAATGGTTGACTGTGTGGGTTACTTAGTAAGGGGAGCTCTTGGACATGAGGAAAATCAAATGCCTAGAATGGTTACTACACCATGGAGCGAAAATGCGATTCCTTTTGAAGAGGCAGCTGAAATAGGAACTAAAAAGGTTATTAAAGACCATTCAACAATTGGATTTGTAATTACTACAGATGGATCTATTACAGATATTGAACGAGCAAATTATATAAAAGCTGAAGAAAGAGTGATAAGTGAGTTAAAAGAAATTGAAAAGCCTTTTATTATTATACTTAATTCTAAACATCCAAACCTAGATAGTACTATTGCATTGAAAGAAAATCTAGAAAGCAAATATGGTGTTTCTGTTATAGCTATGGATTGCTTGAACATGGATGTAAATGATGTGGAAAGGATTTTTGAAAAATTATTATTTGAATTTCCTGTTAAAGAGGTCAATATTAATCTTCCGGGCTGGATAGATGGACTACCAAAGAATCATTGGATTAGAAGTAGTATCATGACTTCATTAAAGGAATCCATAGTAGATTTAGAAAAATTGAATCAAGTACATGGCTCCCTATCACCACTTATGGATATAGATATAGTAAAAGGAGTAAATATCAATGAGATTAAACTAGGTGAAGGTGTAGTTAGTGCTGATATAAATCTAGAGGAAGGTCTTTTCTATAGGATTCTTAATGAAATTACTGGATATGAAATCGATGGAGATTATCAAATATTGAATCTTGTTAGTAAATTATCAGCTACAAAGAAGGAATATGACAAGATTGAAAAGGCTTTAAAAGAAGCTAAGGAGATAGGTTATGGTATGGTAAGTCCAACCCAGGATGAACTTGAACTGGCAGAGCCTGAAATCTTCAGACAAGGTAGTAGATTTGGTGTGAAGTTAAAAGCTAAGGCTCCTTCGTTACATGTGCTGCGAGCAGATATAACGACAGAGATATCTCCTCTTATTGGAACTGAAAAGCAATCTGAAGAATTGTTGCAATATTTCTTATCTGAATTCGAAAATGAACCTTCTAAGATATGGCAATCAAATCTATTTGGTAAATCATTGTATGATCTAGTAAACGAGCAGTTAAATACAAAGCTTACAACTACTCCTGAGGATTCAAGACAAAAGCTTAGAAAAGCACTTGAAAAAATAATGAATGATGGCAGCGGTGGATTGATTTTAATCATAATTTAAACGTTACAATAAATATGTTAAATTACTAATATGGTAGAATTTGAAGCGGTTATCAAGCTTTAGGTTCTACTTTTTTGTTATACATCTTGTAAAAATGTTTAAAATTGGGTAGAAATGTGGTATACTTATTCCATATATAAGGAGGAATAACATGTTTGATTTTATTCTTATAATTTTCGTCATGCTACTTATATCAAGTACAATAGGATATATTTTAGTAGTACTGAAAGAGAAATTTTATTTGAAGAATAATATTATTTTATTAGATAATAAGTATGTCACTCAAGAACATCTTGACGATACAGATTTAAAAGAATTCTTTTTAGATGGTACCATGTTGAAATCTGGGGATGAAATAAGGGTTATAACTAAAAAGAAGGAAAAATATATTGGCACCTTAATAGGTGCAATAAAGAAGGAAAAGTCCATATTGTTAATAACAAATAGAAATAGAGTTTTAAAATGTAAAATCGATAATATATTACAGTTTAAAGTAATAAGCAAGTATGGAAAATTCTTTTGCTAAATGTAGGTGATTACATGACCCAAGATAATAAAAAAAATAGGACTTCTAAAAAGAGAAATTTGTTTCTTGGAATTTTTTTAGCTGTCGCCGTATTTCTATTATTAAGATATATACCGACCGTATTTGGCTTTACTAATAAGACTGTGATGCCTGAAAGAAGTGTTCTCTATAAGAAGTCTAGTGCAGAAGGATTTGTTATAAAGAATGAGGTTGTTTATAAAGCCGAAGGTAGTGGTCAGGTAAATAAAAAAATACCTGAAGGGGAAAGAGTTCCGGCAGGTACTGAAATAGCACAGATAAATAGTGTAAAAGATACCTCTCAGCTAATGACAGAATTAAATGAGATTGAAGAAAAAATAACTGCTTTATTAAATACTGAAGTAGCAGCTATAAACGAGGAAGATTCATCTGATGGGGATGCTGGCAATGATTCATTTCTTGAGGATATTCAAAAAAATATAAATAATGAAAAATACAATTCTATTAATGAGAACAAGAATTTGCTACAGAAGAAGGATGGTACTTCTGATAAGACTTTGATTGAACAGAGTCTTGAAGCTCTTCTTGAAAAAAAAGAGTTTATTAAAAAACAAATCAATGGTGGAGATTTAAGATTTTATGCAAAGAGAGCAGGTATTGTTTCCTACGAAATAGACGGATACGAAAATGTATTAAAGCCTGTAGAATTTGAAAATTACACTTATGAAAAGTTAAATATTAAAACAGCTGACAATGTAAAAAGTGATAATTTAGAGGTTACTGTTGGTGAACCTCTTTATAAGATTATCAATAATTTTGAATGGTACATGGCAGTAAAAATAGAAGATGCAAAAGATATAGAGCAGTATAAAATTGGACAAGCAATGACAATAGAATTAGAGAATGAAACAGAGTTAAAGGGCAAGATTATAA
>ENA-UOOR01003129-UOOR01003129.1-fermentation-metagenome-genome-assembly--contig:-NODE-3129-length-15255-cov-79.335000_pt1 | contig 15255 bp, 12 predicted proteins | sample MGYA00245780_ERZ724029 | MGnify/ENA primary metagenome ERZ724029 (study PRJEB28704, sample SAMN03018315) | fermentation metagenome | biome: anthropogenic terrestrial biome; feature: soil... | reverse complement strand
TCACGCGAGGCGGGGATTTTCTTTAGAGATCCTATTCGATAACTTACTCAAATTGTCTCTTAATCAGTATTATTTACTAATATGAATAACAGTTACATATAGTACAATATACTTTCCAATGAAAAATCAATGAGTTTAGTGATCGGCTCGATTTATTCCTCAAATTTACAAAAACATGTAAATATAACCTAGAAAAAATCAAATAAATTCGTTTCAATGTATGTGTGTAAATAGGTTTTATAAGATGACTAATTAGTCGAGCCTTAAAAAGCCCATTTTTCTCTGGTTTGTAAAATTTCACCTCCCCTGATTGGGTGAAGTTGCCTGTTCAGGAACACAATTATCTTTTCCAGGAAGAGCCAAAAAGATGACTTCCACTTGTTCATCATCCTTTTGAAGTTGAATCCGGCGGCCGCCAGCATCACGTTGATCTCATCCCCGACAATTCCCTTGTAGTAATTGCGGGAGAGACGGTGATCTTCTTTCAGGTGAGCGATTATCAGCTCAATACCTGCTCGCTTGCGGAAGCGTTGGCCGTAGGAAAGATTTTTTAGGATTTGCCTGTAACTCCGGTGCAATTCCAAACCGTTCCTGTCGGCTATCTTTCGGCACCTTTTGATAATCTTCCTTTCCAGTTTATCATCCGTGGGAAAGGTGATGTTTTTCTCCTGGACAGTGGCATCGATGTAAACGTCCTTGTTATAAACAGGAATCAAAAATACAGTGAAAATGGGAACAATTGTATTATCCTGATTTTGGTTGACTGTTTTTATCTTTTTCCCTGGATAAAGTTGACTCCGTTTCTTGCTTATTACCTAATAACGTTGACTATTATTTACTATCACTGAGGAGGGTTTACTTTATTTCCTTTATGGCTACAACTGATTGACTTTTGAGAAAATCTTCAGGATGAACCTGAACCGATATCCAAAGGTAAACTATTTTCAGTGTGATTCATCACTAATTTTCTTTTTATTGCCTGCTCCCGATAACTTCTCCATTTCAACTTCCTTTCCCCTGTCGACTTTGATGCTTCTGCCGGTGTCCTCATACCGACACTCATGTGAGGTCTTTCATTGTTGTAAAAATCAACTGCCCTGTTTACAGCCTCTTCGGCTTCATCGATGTTGTGAAACTTGCATTCCCGAAGGATTTCGTTCTTGATGGTTCCATGAATCCGTTCTGCCTTTGGATTCTCCCGGGGATCTCCTGTCTCTGTCATGCTTATTCTTATCCCTCTTCCGGTCAGAATACCGATATATTTCCTCTATAAATCCATTTGTTTCCCTGCATAATAAACTCATTGAAGCTGGTTTGCTATATTTTAGACACATAGATTTACTGACGAAAGAAGAATGAACTTTCGTCAATGTAAATTAATTTCCTCTTCGAACTCTTACGGTTCTTGATCGGCGTTCAATACGGATTGTCTGCCACGGTCAGTTTGCGAACCGGGGTATAAAATCCACCACAAATATAAAGGCCTTACAAACAATCCGACTGCTCCGGAAAAGCGGAACAGGAGTCCGCCCTACGAAGCAGTTTTTTTCTTCAGATGATACGTTTCATCAAAGTTCTCATGTCTGGAAAGCAGTTTCCAGATAACGGTAAGCATCTCCCGGGCAACGGCTACGATAATGGCGTTATGGTGTTTCTTCATGCCTTTTAAATGCCAAAAACGGCAGTAAAACACGGATCCTCTTGTTCGGGCGGCACTCCATGCACATTCTATCAAAGCTTTTCTCAGATACTTGTTCCCGTGTGTTATTTGGCGGCTCTTAATTTTTCCTGCGCTTTCATCGTTACGCGGTCTGAGTCCTGCCCATGACACAAGGGCTGCTGCGGTAGCAAAAAGTTCCATATTGTCGCCTATTTCAGAAATGATGATAGCTGCCGAGAGCTCCTTCACACCCGGAATACCGAGCAGAAACAAAAATGCTTCCCGATAAAGGTTCATACACATTTGAACCATCGCCTCGTGGCATTGCTGTTTTTGTGATTGATACATGTCAAGCATCTGCGTGTATTGCCCAAGCAAATCCCTGTCGCTTTCAACGATGCAGCCCTCCAACGCATCATGCACCGCCGATTTTCCGTGTCGGTTAACCGTGCGCCCGTGGATAAGCCGGATAAGTTCATCCACGGATGTCTCACCCCTTATCAGGGAATCCACCACTTTGCGGTAGCTCCTGCTTCTGGTGCGCGAGACATAATTGCTCAAACGCACGTTGCAGCGCTGAAGAAGCATGTCGATACGCTGTTCACAACGAACCGTGTCCTTGTTTATCTCGTTGATGCGCCGTCCGTATTGGCGCAGGCGTTGAATGTTGCCGTCAGGAACAAAGCTGTCCCTGACTAATTCCTTGAGCAGGGCCGTGGCAATCCACTGTGCGTCTTTCACATCGCTCTTGCGACCGGGCAATTGTTTAAGAAACTGGGGGTTGACCAGATGAAGCTTGAAATCTGATTCCAATAAACGCCAGAGGGGAATCCAATAAATGCCCGTACTCTCCATACATACATCACTCACAAAACGGGAGTGCATTACAACGGCCATCCGCTTTATTTCGCGAGTGGTAACTCCGAATTTTTCTTCTGTTTTTTTGCCTTGCTCGTCCAGGATGCACATAAATATGCTATCTTTGTGAACGTCGAGGCCGCTAACTGTTCTCATAATGATAATTTTAAATTATACTTTGTGTCTTAGAACACGTTAATTACAAGTAGAACAGTTACGGCCCCGATTTTTATCGGGCGGCGTATAAAATTCAAACTTTTTTATATAAGTTTGCTACTTGCGTATTGAACTCCTCTGTCTGAATGATGGATCAGGTAGTTTGCTTCCTCATGTCGATCCTCAAGACTCTGTAGCGCCATTTCAAGGGCAAGGATCGAGTTTCTGGTGCCCAGGCTGTCTCCTATATTGTATCCCTTGATTTCCTCCGTATAGGCATCCATGATGACTGTCAGGTAACAGAAAAAATACCCGCCTACACTCCGGAAAATCGTAATGTATGTGATATCACTTACCCATAATTGATTGGGGCCTGTGGGTATGAATCCCCTGATCAGGTTCGCATACGTTGGAAGACCGTGAGAGGAGTCCGTTGTGCCGGGCTTGCACGCTTTGTTCCGCAACTTTAATCCGTTCCTGCGATATACCTCCAGGAAACGGTCCCTGCCCAGGGCCTCTTCTCCGGTAAACTTGCGTCGGTACATGTACCAGAGCTTCAACCCGCCAATGCCGTGATCCCTTAAACGGATTTCCTTTATAAAATCTACTGCAAGGCATTCACGGGCAATGCGAAGAGCTATCACCCCTTCCTTGAACTTGTAATAGGCCTGCTTTGTTCTGCCAAACAGGATGCAAAGTCCTTCAACTGGGTAATCCCGCCTGGATTTTGCATGCAGGTTGATCACTGTTTGGCGCCAGCTTTTTTTCTTATCGGTATCTTGAACCTTGCTTCTGCAACATCGATCATAGCCTCAAATGCATCTGCTCGCAGTTGCTCTTGCTTTAGCGCCTTCCGGAGTCTTGACACTTCTGCTTTGAGGAACTCAATATCATCCACTACTCCTGCGATGTCTGGCTCCAACGGTGCCGGGCTTTTCTTCCTGAGTACCTTCATTTCCATAGTGATCCCGTTTTCTTTTGCAAAGGTATCACACCATCTCGCTAATGTGGTCACTGCTACGGGAATTGACTTGCTGATTCGACGATACCCAAACCCTTCTTCAAAATACATCCTGACCGCTTTATCATAGTACTTGCGATGCTTTTCATAATAATGCGAATCAGTATTTAAAAAATTAGATAAATGAATGCGATGGCAATTTTGCCCATCGTATGTATAAGTAATCCTTTCGTGGATCTTACTTTTTGCGCTCTTTGAATAGTTGTTTTTTCGTTCAGCCAGTTGAAGAATGATTCTATGGGTTGCCTGACTTTTGAAACTGCCGTGGAGAACAGGTCATCATAAGCCTTTTTGCGCTGCCTTTCCTGTTCGGATTGCCCCTTGACAGCCTTGACGGGAGTAAACATTTCAATATTCTGTTTCTGTTTCCTGTCATCATTGAAGTATTCAAAGTCAGAGTATATCTTGTCTCCAAAGATTACGGTATCGCAGATATAATCACCCCAGGCCTGTTTAAAAACAGTCAGGTCATTATTCCGGGCAGGAGTAAACATAAGAGAGTCGGGAAAGGGGATTTCACCTTCCCTGCGCGAAGTCAGTGCATGGAGTTTCAACCCTTGATAATACATGTTCTTTGTAGAACAGTAACCTTTAGAGGTTATCTCCGGTGCAACTTTCCCTTTCCTGTTCCTACCCGCGCAGGTTATGATGGGCAGGGAATCGACAAGGGATATGCCCTTGTCACAATCAGCCGGCATGAATGAAGATATCAATCTTTCGGATAATACCCTGAAAGCCTCACCTAGACGGTTCAATCTGAGATTAAAGGTCTGGTATGAAGGCAATTCAGGGAACCAGGAGGAAAGATATTCTGATGCAAAGCCATGTATGTCCCTGATCTGGAAATGCTTTTGACAATGACCTGCAAACAGGTAGATGGTCATTATTTCCTGGTCGGTGAAAGCTGGATTGGAATTATTGCTGTATCTTTGGCAATAATATTTCAGTTCCTGATCGTATAAATCACATATATACATATAAATCTGTATCAATTCAAGCTCTTTCTTCCTGGGAATCATTATTTAGAGAATTTGTGGTAATTTTCTTCTAAGTTAATGATTTTCAGGGGATTGAGCAAATATTCATCACGCTTATTTCATTGATTTTGAATACTTTAACTAAATAAACTCGCGAACAGTTTCAACTACTGATTCGCATTAATAACTGTTGTTTACTTTTATCATCATTGACTCTTTTTTTGAGTCAACTTTTTTTAGGTTAAGACAGTTTCAGCGTATCGAAACGCTTGTCACTGTACGCAGGATTACCGGCATGAAAAACAGATTCCAGAACAGGATCATCAAGGAGCAACAAATCGTCGATATTGGCATCCATCTTTTCCAGTCTGACTTTGTAAGACTTGATGGTATTACGGGAGATACCGGTAATACTTGCAATTGACTTGACTCCTTTGCTTGCTTGCAGCAATAAAAGCATTTGCTTTATTTTACTCATACTTGTTGTTTTTCCTGACATAATTCCTTCGTTGTTAGTAGCTAATGGACTACGATGTAAATTAAAACCATCAGAAAATCAACAGTGAAGAGGGGTCAACATGCTCCGGAATACGGATGCCGCCGCCCGCAAATTTTATATTGTTTTCTTTATAGAGGGGTCAATAACCGCCGGAATGTCAGTTAAAACATACCTGTAAAACTTGGTTTTCCGGGGGATCAGTATGCTCGGAATGGGGGGTCAGTATATAATTCCCCCCGAATCTTGGACAACAAGTATCGTTAAAAAAATGTATTAATTTTGTTGTCATGAAGAAAAGGAAAACTTACAGCGCCGGCTTTAAAACAAAGATAGTTTTAGAAGCCCTTCAAGAACGTGAAACAGTGCAGGAGCTTGCCAGGAAGTATGACCTTCATCCCGGTCAGATCTCCACCTGGAAGACCCAATTTCTATCCCATGCGGATCAGGTCTTTGAGAAAGGTTCATCCAAAACGGAGGATGACAAGGAAAGAGACGCTCTCTTCAAGAAAGTTGGACAACTTCAGCTTGAGAATGACTTCTTAAAAAAAGTATTGGGGAAATAGCCAAAAAAGATCGGATGGGCAAGATCGACAAAACCCACAGTTTAAGCGTTTCACGCCAGTGTGAGTTGTTGAATGTTCCCCGAAGCAGCTTCTACTATTCTCCCCTTGAAGATGGTTCTTATAATGAGGAACTGATGAAGCAGATCGACAAACAATACATGGATACCCCATTTTATGGTGTGCCCCGGATGACAAATCACTTGCGTGGCCTGGGCTACAAGGTGAACCCGAAGCGCATCCGACGGTTATACCGCAAGATGGATTTGTGTGCCATCGGCCCCCGCCCCAACACGAGTAAACCTCACAAGGGTGAAGGACATGCCATTTATCCCTACTTGCTACGTGGGCTGACAGTAGACCGTCCCAACCAGGTTTGGGCGATGGATATCACCTATATCCCTTTAGGGAGTAGTCACATGTACCTGGTTGGCATAATTGATGTATACAGCCGCTACATCGTTGGCTGGTCACTTTCCAATACAATGACGACCCGTTGGTGCCGTGAGTGTCTGGATGAGGCAATAAAGAATCACGGAGTCCCTGAGATCGTCAATACGGATCAGGGCAGTCAATTCTCCAGTCCCGAGTTTTCGGCGTACTTTTCTTCACATGAGGGTTTAAAGTTCAGCATGGACGGTAAGGGACGTGCAATCGACAATATCTTCATTGAAAGATTCTGGCGCAACATCAAGTACGAGAAGATCTATCTTGAGCCGTCTGATAACGGTTTGGATTTATATCGCACAATAAAGGAGTATATGACGTATTATAATACGGAAAGGCCCCATCAGGGATTGGAATATAAAAGGCCGGTGGAAATATACCGGACGGCCGCTTAGTTTCCTGGGATCGCCCTGCAGGGCGATCCCAGGAAACTAACTTATCAGTGAATAGAAACTGTCTAAGGAAGGGGAGAAGTTTAGTATGCTCCGGAATATCCACTAAAACCCCGCATTTGAACGGAAAGTTAGAAAGAACCCAGCAGACTGATAAAATGAATTCTGGTCTTTAATAGACCTGTCCGATAAATATTTGGATTTAAATGCTTTGGTAATAGAGTGGCAGGATTTTTACAATAAAAAGCATCCTCATTCTTCATTAAAAGGAAAAACTCCTTATCAGAAGCTCAAACAGGTCGGAAAGCTCATTCCAATTCAACCTGATGTTACAAAAAAGTTCTGGGAATCAGAAGAAAAAGTGATTCCCAGAAACTATCAATATTTAAAATTTCTCAAACAGAATAATATTGAGAAATAACTATTCCGGTCATAAATGACTTAGAAAACTTAACGTTAAAATGTATCGAATCTATTGTTAAAGGACATTTAATCGAAAGAATTCCTCGAGGCTTGCCTCGGGGTCAATTCCATAGAAACCAACGGTTTCTAAAGATAAAGCGTTATCTTTGTGTGTATGCAAGACGAACATATTTATAAGCGGCATAATAAGACTTTGTTACTCTACCACATCGTCTTGCCCATAAAATATCGCAGGAAAGTGATTACAGATGTAATAGGAATCTCCCTGAAGTCCATATGCCTGGAAATATCCGAGCGTTATGAGATAAATTTTATGGAAATAGGTTATGAAGCAGATCATGTTCATTTTTTACTGCAAAGTGTACCCATTTATTCAGTTTCAGAAATAGTAACTAAGTTAAAAAGTTTAACTGCACGTGAACTCTTTTTGAAACATCCAGATATAAAGAAACAGTTGTGGGGCGGGAGTTTCTGGACAAGTGGCTATTACGCAAACACAGTGGGGTTGTATGGTAGTCGAGATGTAATAATGGCTTACGTTTCAAATCAAGGAAATGAAAAGAAATATAAGAAATTATATGATGGGCAACTTTCATTGTTCGACTAACAGGATACCTCGAGGCTTGCCTCGGGGTTATTCATTGTTTTGAAATTGGTAATATTTTACATATTTCCTGATTAATTTTATTCAGACGTTCTTCTTCCATTTTTACAACTTTACGATCATACGTCATTAATCCGTTAATTTCGATTTCTACATCGGTAGTTTGGGTATACACTGCTGCTGAGAAACCGACTTTAATAAGTTCCTTCAATTTCTCCGCAAGTTTGATATATTCATCTGTTGCTTCCTTCGAATTCTTATACTGTACATATCCCCAATTCCGATCGGGCTGCCAAAGATGTCCTTCCATTGCAAGTCCTATTCCACCAAATTCACCCAATACGTTTACCCTTTCTGAGTCGTACAAAAATATTCTTGGTTCGGGATAATTATGTAAGTCGAGGATATCTCCTGTACGGAAAAAATTCCCTCCACTTGCGGAATTAACCAATCGAGATGAATCGTAAGCTTTTGTCCATTCGGCTATATCCACTGTTTTGAATTGTCCCATGCCCTCGTTGAAAGGTACCCAGACCACAATACATGGGTTTGAAAAGAGATAATCCATAATTTCTTTCCATTCCTTCCGAAAGTTTGCTTCCGACTTGGGAGTTCTTTTTAGTTCTTCTCCTTGGTGATAATTATATCTTTGCCATTCCCGTCCATCTCCATTGGGCATATCCTGCCATACAAGCATTCCTAAACGGTCGCAATGGGTGTACCATCGTGCAGGTTCCACTTTTACGTGTTTACGAATCATATTAAAACCCCAATCCTTGGTCTTCTGGATGTCGTATAACAGAGCCTCGTCGGTGGGAGCGGTATATAATCCATCAGGCCACCATCCTTGATCTAAAGGTCCTAAATGAAAATAATCCTTATTATTGAGTTGCATTCGAATAATACCGTTTTCATCTTTTTTGGTGGAGATTTTGCGCATGGCACAATAACTTTTTATCCGATCAACTACTTTGCCTTTACTATAAAGGATGATTTCCATATCGTAGAGAAACGGCATTTCGGGTGTCCATAACTTAGCATCGGGGATGTTAAGGTCGATAGTTTGGCCGATAGCGGCTTTTGATGTTGCGACTACCGTTGATCCGTCTTTCACCTTTACTTCGATCAGATCCGACAGTTCTGGGTTATGCGTATCGACATTTACTGACAAATTGCTTGTGTCGATATTCGGAACCGATTTGACGTATGTAATATGTTTTTCATTGACAGGCTCTAACCATACGGTTTGCCAGATACCGGTTACAGGTGTATACCAGATGGTGCGGGGCTCTATGACCTGTTTCCCGCGAGGCTGAAAGCCTGTATCGGTACCATCCCAGACTTTTACCACTATTTTTTGCTCGCCAGATACTAAAAACGGTGTAATATCGAAACTGAAAGGTACATATCCACCCGTATGAATGCCTATTTTAATATCATTGACATAAATTTCGGCTTTCCAATCGACGGCGCCGAAATGCAATAAGATTTTTTTTCCTTTCCATCCAGAAGGAATTGTAAAGGTACGTTTATACCATAATTCATTTTCTGGTCCAACACTTTTCTGTACGCCAGACAAGGAGGACTCGACGGCAAACGGAACAAGAATTTTCCCATCAAACTGAGTAGGTTCCCTTTGCCCAACCGGTAATATGGAGTAATCCCATAATCCGTTCAGATTTTTCCATTCTCCTCGTTCCATGATTGGACGAGGATATTCGGGCAATACATTGTTGATGTCTATCTTTTCTGCCCACTTTGTTTTTATCTTGTCTCCTGCTGCTTCCCACTGAGCAAAAGCTCCGAATGAGAATATAGTTAATAGAATTGATAGTAATACTTTTTTCATTTTTTTTGATTTTAATATATCTAAACGAGGCAGAGAATAAACTCTGCCCCGATGTCTGAAATAGGATTTTATTTTAAATGTATTTTTTGAGGCACTGAATAATACAATTCTCCGACCCCTTTTGCTTGAACTCCAACTCGTGCAAATAAATAATCGGCCGATTCTAAACTCTTAGGAATTGTTGCTTTGATAGTTACCTCTTGACCAATTGTAATGGAAGATGCATTTAATGTTACGATTGTAGCATTATTATTTTGGTCTGTAAAAAGAGTTTTTCCAAGATATAGCCGTGCCAAATTAAGATTTGCTGTCTGACTTATTTTTTCTATCACAAATTTTGTAGTAATTTCATTATTGGTTTTTTGGAAAGTAACATTTTTAACAATGAAATATGGAATGACAGGTATATCCAAAGCAGTATTGCCTTTAACAGTTACCGAAATAGTATCTGTCTGATTTTCCCAAGGTGCTCCGGATAAACGTACAATTTTATAATTACCATCACTCAATATGGCCGAATAGCTTCCATCCTGTGCAATGTATACTGGGATTTTTGCTCGTAATGCATAGCCATCCTGCCATAATTCCAGTTGGGTACCATTAGATCGGACACTTACGGGTTCATTCTTATAAGTAACTTTCCCAGATAATATTGATTCAGGCTGAACATAATTATCATAGGAACATCCGATGAAAATGATGCATGTTATTATATTTATTAAATATTTATTTTTCATATTTTTCTGTATTTTAATGAAAAGGATTGGGGATAATTTTTGGATTATTCGTCATTACACTTGTTGCAATTGATGAGTAATAGTTACCCATTTGGAAGTATCTCGGATTGACAAAACGAGGAGCTACTAACTTTTCAAATACATATTTACCATTATTTGGACTTCCTGGATGAACAATACGATATGCATAAAGTGCATACAACATCGCATTGGGGTTACTTGTATTGCCATCCCATAACTCATGAGCGATTCTCCAACGTTTTAGATCAAAATAGCGATGATCTTCAAATGCTAGTTCAACCCTACGTTCGTTCCGTATAATATCAATAGTTAAATTAGTAATACTGTTTGCCGGAAATCCTGCCCTTTCGCGAAGAGTGTTAATATGATTGGTTGCTTCGGGTAAGTTCAATTCAAAAGCAGCTTCTGCAGCATTCAGATATATTTCGCCCAGTCGAAACCATGGCCACCAATTGTCGGCCAAAACAACTTGTCCGCTTGCCATAGGTGCTGTACTGACCATTTTACGTAAATTGAATCCTGTATTACTCACCATTTCTATTGAACGATGTGGACCAGATGTGCCGACCAAAAGGCCACCATCTGTATAATTAATTCCAATACTGCTGCCTTCTACTGTCTCATAACCGGTGCCATTCCAAACCTTGACTCCTGCCTGTAAGTCTATATCTATTCCTCTGAATTTTGTGCCTGGATATACTACAGTACCGTATAATCTTGCATCTTTATTTTTAAAAATATCAGATAAATTGTTATAATAGATATAATCACTTCCGTCTGAGGTTTTGTTTTTTAGCGTCCCTGGAGAACCGTCTAAATATTCATATGATTCCACCAAATTCAAAACTGGCGTTATAAATGAAGATCCCATAGACTCTTCTCTCGCTCCGCGGGCTATATTATTATATGTAAAATAATGTCTTTTACCAAGTGTTGCCGAATAATCTTTTGCAAAAATTATTTCAGCATTACCTGTTTTTGTTATCAACATTTCATAAAAGTTTTCTCCTAAATCAGCATTTTTATTATAAAGTGAATAAGCCCCACTCGTAATGATTTTCTTGGATGCTTCCAATGATTTCTGGTAATAACCATTTGCTTTAGAGGCTTCAATACCTACTTCACCATTCGCTGTTTTAATAGGTTCGGGCATCAGATTGTTATACTTGGCAAGTGAAGCGGCATAGAGCATTGCTCGGCTTTTCAATGCCAAAGCCGTATATTTGTTGGCTCTGGTAACACTTCCTTCATTACCTATTACATTCTCGATAGCGTCAATTTCATTCCCAATAAAATCATAGATCTCGGACTCTTTAGCTCGTGGAAACTGTAAATTCGAAGCATCTCCGCTGTAATCATATATCAATTGCTCAGTAATTAATGGAACGCCTCCCATCCGTTTTACAAGTTCAAAATAAACAAAAGACCTTATAAACCGAAATTCGGCGTCAAATTGTTTCTTTTCATTTTCAGGTAAAACACTGTATTTATTCAGATTTTCTATAGCCAGATTAATGTCACGAATAAACGTGTAGTCCCAATACCGCGCAAAACTGTATGCATAAGAAATCAATTGGTTATTAGCATTTCCTGTTCCTGACCATGATGCATCATCAAAATAAGAACCTAGATTCATGTCTCCGGAGAACCCTGACAATGACGGTAAACGGTCGTAATAGTTTGCCAACAGAGCCAAAATCTGTTTTGAGTCATTCCACACTTGTTCTTCGCTAACAATAGTTTTTGAATCTCTTTCTAACCAATCATCACAACTCGCTATTAGTAAACAAAGGAGTATGATAATAGATGCATTTTTCATATATCGTATAAAATAATAATTATTCATAATACAAAAGTTTATATTTTTCAAAATGAGACATTAACTCCTAACATAACCAACTTCTGTTGCGGATAAATATTTCCTCCTCCTGCTGCTATTTCCGGATCAATTTCGAACTTTTTGACATTATCAAGGGAAAAAATATTAGACATATTCAGATATATGCGCATTCGGGTTATATTCATTTTTGAAGTAATATCTTTCGGTAGAGCATACCCCAACTCTATATTTTTCAACCTTAGATAACGAATATTGGTTAACCAAAAGTCACTTGTCCAAAAGTTTGAATGGTTTGTGTTACCTTTTCTGATAGCAGGGTAATATCCGGGTATCCATCGACTGTTGTTATCATATGGGTCTTCCTGATGCCACCTATCGGTAAGCATTTTTTCGGGAGCGCTCCCGTCGTTAATATAGGGTATTTTCAACTGATCTGATCTAAGCAGCGATTGCATTGCGCCTCCCGCAAAGTCCATATTAAGATTAAAATTCCCCCATTCGAATCCGGTACTGAATCCAAATGTGAGGAAAGGGGTCGCTCCTGTGGCATATCCGATAGGACGATAGTCTAAGGAATTGATAATTCCATCTTTATTAATATCCTTATATATCAGGTCGCCTGGGAGTAAAGTGCGATTTCCCTGTCCATCGATATTAATTGGATAGTTGTTTATTTCATCCATGTTTTGGAAACGCCCGACCGTTTTATATCCCCATAAAATGTTGTTCCACCGGTTTTCTTTTGAATTACGGTATTCATCCCAGGAGTTACTAAAACGCGGTTTGTATGTTTCAAGGATTTTCAAACGAGATAACGAAATATTTCCACTTAATGAATAATTTAATTTATTGACAGAACCCAAGTAAGTAACTATTGCTTCAAAACCCTTTTGAACGTCAGAATTCAGGTTTTCATTGGGTAGTGTATATCCTACTTCGCTCGGCAATACTACATCATACCGCGAAGCTGGTAATCCTGTACGTTTCTTTTGGAAAATGTCAGCAGTTACGGACAAACTCCTGTTGAAGAGGGCAAGATCGATTCCTATATTTGTTGTAGTATTTGTAACCCAAGAAAGATTTGTTACAGGTAATCCTCTCGGTTTCAATCCAATTACATAGTTGTCATCTAAAATTGCATTTCCTTGATTAAAATTATATCCATCCAAATATCCATGCATAGATACACCGCTTTCACTTCCAGTTTGTCCATATGAAGCTCGTATTTTCAAATCATCAACAACACTTTTAAGCTTTTCAAAAAATGATTCGTCAGAAATACGCCAACCTAATGATACTCCGGGAAAGAAACCCCATCGCTTTCCAGGCGAATAAAGGTATGAACCGTCGTACCGTCCGAGTAGTTCTAGCAGATAACGACCATTGTAATCATAATTTACCCTACCGATGTAACCTGCTCTTGCCTCATATAACCAATCATTGGTCATTCTAGTGATTTCTGATAACTGTATTATTGGTATATAATTATTTGTAGGATTCGCTTGGGTATATAAATATGTATTGTCATAATCTGAACGCTCTGCAGAAGCAGTTGCTACAAAATTATGGTCATTGAATGTTTTTTTGTAATTCAATTGTATCTGGGCATATGATGAAGTAACATCTCTTTTTTCTTGTCCCCTCCATGGACTTTGATTACCCCAATTAGGTTGTGTTTTATATTCATCTGTTTCTTTATTGTAGACATATGCAGAATATGTATATTCCTGACTATCCATCAATAAATTTTGATAATTATACGAATATGTTCCTTTTAACGAAAGGCCAAATTTAAAATCATACTGGACGAATAAGTTTGTATTGAGCATTCTTTGAGTAATATCATTAAATCCAGATATATTTCGATTATAAATTGCCGGATTGAAATTTGGAAGATGTGTTAGATTAACATAATCAGGATTGTCATTTGCATAGGGACTTTCGATTGGCCACATTCGTAACACAGAATTTAATGGTCTCATATAATCGTCTGTTCCAGGAACGCCAACACTTTTCGTCTTATCAAGAACTCCACTAATCTGGGCGCCAACAGTCAATCCTTTTGCCAGATTGGTTTCTAAGTTCATCTGTAGATTGGTTTTACCCCAAGAATACTCTTTTATTATTGCATCTTGATGATCATTAGATAATGAAATATAATATTTGCTGCGATCGCTACCTCCCGATGTATTGACATTTATATGATTTTGAGGTACATTTTTCCGCATAATAATATCATAATAATTATAACTTTTATAGAGAGGATCTGTTCCTGCTTCCCATTTAGCTAGTTCTTCACGTGAATACAATAATGAGGGGTCTCTTCCCAAATTTTGCTCCGATTCTAGCAATGATCTCACATACTGACCTGCATTAGCTGGTTGTGGATATCGAGTAAAGTTTTGCCAACCATAATATGCGTTTACATTAATCACCACATTTTCATTTTTCCTTCCTTTTTTTGTAGTAACTAATACTACTCCGTTAGAAGCTCGTAATCCATAAATGGCAGCAGAAGCATCTTTCAAGAAGGATACACTTTCAATATCCTCTATTGATAGAGAGTTGAAGATATCTTCTCCTGATACGATAGGTGTTGTATAACTAGTACGCCCTGATTTACCTCCGTAAGGGATTCCATCTATAACAAATAATGGAGTACCCATATTACGAATTTGTAGACTTATTCCTCGCCCTGGGCGAACATCCGTTGCTCTAGTCGAAATACCTTGCACTTTACCAGCTATAGATTGAGACAAAACTGTTGCATTAGACCGAACGATAGCTTCTGATTTGATATCACTAACTGATCCTGTTAAATTTCTCTTTGCTTGCGTTCCATAACCAACCACTATCACTTCATCCAAAGCTTGGGTGTCTTCCAACAGTGTAATATCAAAGCTAGTTTTTCTTTCAGTATTGATATCCTGCTCCAAATACCCTATATACGAAATACGAATAATAGCATTGTTTTCCACACTCAACGAAAATTTTCCGTCAATATCGGTAACGGTACCGTTGGTTGTTCCTGTTTCAATAACGTTGGCACCAATTACAGGCACGCCAGCTGCATCAACAATTGTTCCGGTAATGGCTTTTTTTTGCTGCTGTATCGCTTCGGCAACGGCGGTTATTTGGTTGTGCATCTCTTTGGGAGAAAGGATGATTTGTGTTCCTTTCACTTCATAGTCCACATTTTCAGATTTAAAAA
>ENA-UOOR01003127-UOOR01003127.1-fermentation-metagenome-genome-assembly--contig:-NODE-3127-length-15263-cov-84.409193_pt1 | contig 15263 bp, 16 predicted proteins | sample MGYA00245780_ERZ724029 | MGnify/ENA primary metagenome ERZ724029 (study PRJEB28704, sample SAMN03018315) | fermentation metagenome | biome: anthropogenic terrestrial biome; feature: soil... | reverse complement strand
CAGGCGTCGGAGCAGGGAGGTTTCAGGCCGCCCGGCGCCATCGACCATCGCTTTCTCCGGTAGAACTTTACACCTGAAACTTCACGTGTAGCATTGCCTCATGCGACGTGCGGCATTCCACAGGAACGGAACATGAGAAGACCGAATATCTTCAGATGACCGGGGGGAGGACAACCTCAAAAGCATTCTTCAAGCCCTGAGCCAAAGGCAAAAAACGGCACCAAAAATACCACAGCAAAGAAGAAGAGATGGCATGCAATATATCACAGCAATATTAATAACCGCAGTGATAAACAAACACACCACTCAAGGCGGGCAGCAGCGATGCGTGGTAAGTACCCGCCTATTGGGGAGTAATGGATATGGTTTCACCGTTGATTCTGGTCAATCTCAAGACCTATCAGGAAGGTATGGGCAGCAACGCTCACCGGATCGCCGCTGCGGCCGAGACCGTGGCGAGAGAGAGCGGCGTCGTCATCGGCATCGCGCCGGTCTTCACCGAGATCCACCCGATGAGCCACCACTATGCGATACCCGTCTATGCCCAGCATATCGATGCGATCGCCCCCGGCGCTCATACCGGCCATATTCTCCCCGAGGCCGTCAGGGCAGCGGGTGCACGCGGCACGCTGATCAACCATTCCGAACACCGCCTCACCCTGGCCGATATCGACGCCTGCGTCCGGGCCGCGCAACGGCTTCACCTGGAGTCGGTCGTCTGCACGAACAACGACGCCACAAGCGCCGCCGCCGCCGCCCTCCGCCCCGACTACGTGGCGATAGAGCCCCCGGAACTGATCGGGAGCGGGGTCTCCGTCTCGAAAGCCGACCCGGGAATCATCGAGCGGTCCGTCAACGCCGTCAGGGCGGTGAACCCGGAGACGAAAGTCCTGACCGGAGCGGGCATCCAGTCGGGCGAGTGCGTAAAGATCGCCGTCGACCTCGGGACTTCCGGCGTCCTTCTTGCGTCAAGCGTCGTCAAGGCCGACGACCCCGAAGCGGTCCTCCGTGATCTCGTCTCTCTGATCTAGACGGGCCTTCATAGTTTGGGTTTTTCGAGTGCAGGATACCTTCCGGACAGAAAAGACACAGGGACCATAAAGAGCATGTAGGGGGAACATTCATCCAATGTCGCGTCTTTTCGCGGCTTCGCGTGAGCAATACGTTGAGGATGTGAACTACCCCGCGCCTTTTGGACGGGGCTTCCCGGCTATCATCCTTCCTCTCTACTGAAGGCCGGGTCCACAGGCTCTCTGGCGCGTTCCGCACCTGCTACCCCGACAAGGTTCTGCTCTTGCAGGGCAAATTTCTTGATATTGATTGCCGCGTTGATGTCACGGTCGTGATGAGTGCCGCAGTCGGGACAGACCCATTCCCGGTCTGAAAGTGTGAGATCCCGCTTGAGATGCCCACACTGATGGCAAATCTTCGAGGATGGATCAAACCTCCCGATCGCGAGAAGGGTCTTCCCGTATTTTCGGCACTTGTATTCCAGCATCGTGAAGAACGTACTCCACGATGCATCCCCGATACTCTGCGCAAGGCAATGATTCTTCTGCATACCAGCAACATTCAACGATTCCACTGCAATGGCTTGGTTCTCGCTCACGATTCGATTAGAAAGGTTGTGCAGGAAATCGTTGCGTTGATTGGCGATCATTTCATGACACCGGGCGAGTCTCTGGATCGCTTTCTGCTGATTCTTCGACTCTTTCACCTTCCGCGAAACTCGCTGCTGTAACACCTTCAGGCGCTGCAACGAGTTCTTCAAGTATCGGGGATTCTTGATCTTCTCTCCCGTGGAAAGGGTTGCGAAGTCCGTCAACCCGACATCGATACCAAGGGTAGTGTCCAGACAAAACGGCGAGGGGTCCGGTGCCGGCTGCCCATCGTCGACAAGGATGCTGACAAACCACTTCCTGGTTGTGGTTACAGAGACGATCGCGTACTTCATCTTCCCGGTGAACATCCGGTGGAAGATGGTTTTGATCTCACCGATCTTCAGGAGTTTAATCCGACGCCGCCCAAAGTCCACGGTATAATGCTGAGGCACCTGAAAGGACTGTACCGGATTCTTCTTCGACTTGAATCGAGGGAATCCCTTTTTCTCACGGAAGAACCGCGTGAAAGCGTTATCGAGGTTCTTGTTCGCGTTCTGAAGCGATTGGGAGTTGACCTCTTTGAGCCATGGATGCTCTTCTTTGAGGACAGGAAGACGGTTGTTCAGGTCATAGCAGGAGAGTTTTTTGCCTTCCTGTTCGTATGCCCGGATCTTCTGCTCCAGAGAATGGTTGTACACAAACCGACAGGCATGGATGTGTTTCATGAGCATTGCGGTCTGCTCACAGTTAGGGTACATCCGATACTTGTAGGCCTGGAGCATACAGGTATCTGTTGACCTTACAGGAATATATTGTTTTTGGTAATCCTCGGGAAACATGACGAAGGGCGACTCCGCTCCACGAAAGATGCTCGGTATCTTCCTGTCAGGAAACTTCCTGTGGAAGTTTCCGTGTCATCCCCGCACCTGTTGGGTGGGGTCTTCCCGCTCCGCCCCCTTCACCCCCGCAAGATAAACTCTCACGCAAAGATCGCGAAGCACGTGTCACGTTATCAGCGATATCAGGTCGTGTTTGGTGATGACGCCCTGCACCTTCCCCTTTTCGAGCACGACGATCGCGTGGTTATGATGGAGGAGATGGACGATCGTGTCGAGGGGCGCCGTGGGCGGGACCGTCGGGAATCCGGGTTCGATATAGTCTTGCACCACCTTTCGGTGCGTCTGGTGAAGCCCTCCGTCTTCCACGGCGTTCATGATGGCGGATTCGGATATGCACCCGACCGGCACCCCGTTCTCGAGCACCGGCAGCTGGGAGATGCCGTTCTGGCCCATGATCTCGACGGCTCGGCTGACGGGATCGTTCGGGGCGACGGAGAGCACAGGTGCGTTCATCACGTCGGCGGCCGTGATTATCGAGTGCTCCGCTGCCTGCAGGACCTCCACGATCTTTGCGAGCGTGCTCACCCTCGGGTCCACACTGCCCGCCTCGATCCGCGCGACCATTGACTGGCTGATCCCGGCCATGCGGGCAACATCCGCCTGTTTTAAGCCCATACGGAGTCGTTTCTCGCGTAATTCAGCCGGGGTAGGGATTTCCATATTTATTACTATAGGTAATTTTTTAATATATACCTTTGCTGATACATTATTCGGGTCCATATCGGGAAGGTGTTGACGACAGGCAACGGAAGGCACTTCTGCGGCTCATCGTCCCTTCCCGGACAGGTTGATATACCGCAAGGTCGCACGGGATGATATGACTGTAAACAAAGACGAGCAACAGGACGTTCTCATGAAGGTCAGGGATGTTCTCTCGACCTACCACACCCTGGACGCCGTCCGGGACGAACTTGAGTCCCTTGGCTTCGATGTCCGGGCGGAGCACGGGGACGTCGTATCCATGGAGAATGCACCCGCCGAGATCTTCGTCCAGATCTCCATGAACGACCGGGGCGAGATCGTCGACTCCCACGTCGTGACGTTTGACGAGATCGAACTCAAACCGAGGCAGGGTTCTCAACCGCCGTAACGGGCCACGTGCAATAGCAGGGAGTGGGAGGAGTAAGCCTCCTTCTGTTCAGTGCGGCATTCAGCTACGCGCCATACCCGGGCGGATACCAGACGATCCATCTGCCCTGTTCTGGCTTGCACCCGCAGGGATTCACCGTTTCACCGTCTCCCGCCGCTACGTTCAACGAGTTGCTTGCGCGGGGTTTCCGCGTTTCTCGCCTCCAAAAGGGGGCTCCGTCGTTTCATCACTGACGGCGGGTCGTGTCGTTTCTGTGTCATTGCCGTGACTCTCGCCACCCGCACTTGCATGCGGCTGCGTGTCTGGCCGGTGGGAGGACTTTCCTCAGCGGCACAGGAATGTGCCACCGTCGGCCGCACTCTCCCTCTCCTAAGTAGTGTTGACCGTGAGAATATATAGCCGTACAGGTACCCTCCTCGAGCAGCCGGCACCGGCGTACCTTCTCCGTCGAGGTTCCCGGATCGACCGCGCATATCCCGGGGTTCTGGATAAGATTATATACCTGATCCGGGGTCTTACCATTGGCGTTACCATGGGGGAAAGCAGGGCTCGTGCGCACCTGGAACTAGCGGCAATCGTTACGGCGTTCGTTGCCGTAACGGCACTCTTCTCGTTTGTCTCGCTTGCGGCAAACGCGATGGAGGGCGGACCCGCTCCCCGTCCCGGCGCATACCCGGTCCTGCCTGCAGACGACCCGCATCTTGCCCCGGTCGGGGCGATCACGGGTTCTTCGTCGGTCCCCGAATCCTCCGGCACCTCCGTCGACACCCTCACCTTCCGCGTTGTCCATACCGGCGGGGGGAACGGACCCGTTGACCTCTCCCGGGCCACCGTGACGGTCATGGCAGGCACCTATCTTGAGATCCTTACGCAGTCCGGGGCCGCTTCTCCGGGACCGGGGACGTGGACGGCAACACCTCCCCGGGGCGACACCCTCCTTCTCGCCGGGGAGGACTGTGAGATCCGGCTTTGCCTCGACCGTTCCGTCTCCGCCGGTGAGGCTCTGACCGTCTGGGTGCGTCCCGAGGGCGGCGGACCCTGCTCGATCACCGGGCCGGTGGATACGGGCTCTTCCCGCTCCTGAGAAAGACTAAAAGTATTCAACATCATACGACCCATTTTGATGGAAATGCTGACCCCGGAAGAAGGCAGGACGGCTGTTCGCCTGGCACGCAGTGCCGTCGAGAAGGCCGTCAACGGCGAACGGACGACGCTGCCTGCTCTCCCCCCGGTCTTCGGGGAGAAGCGCGGCGTCTTCGTTACGATCAAGCGGGAGGGGTCCCTCCGCGGATGTATCGGCCTCCCGTACCCGATACGGCCGCTCGGCGACGCGATCGTCGAGGCGGCCGTGTCGGCCGCTCTTGAGGACCCCCGGTTTTTGCCGGTGTCGCGGTCGGAACTTGCCGACCTCGACCTTGAGGTGACGGTGCTCACCGTGCCCCGGCCGCTCGAATGCCCGCCGGAAGAGCGCCCCGGCTGTGTCGAGGTCGGGAGGCACGGCCTGATCGTCAGCGGTCTCGGGACAGGGGGCCTCCTCCTTCCGCAGGTCGCGACCGAGTACGGCTGGGACAGCCGGGAGTTCCTCGACCAGACCTGCATCAAGGCCGGACTCCGGCCCGGGTGCTGGAAGCGCGACGATGTTGCCGTGCAGACGTTCGAGGGGCAGATATTTGAAGAGAAGGCGGTTTAATCCGAATGGCAATTACTTTTGAGGTCATACACAAAGATATCGCCGGGAGGGTCGGGAAACTCAGGGTGAACGATAGAATCGTTCGGACACCCGCGCTCCTCCCCGTCGTCAACCCCCACCTCCCCCTGGTAACCCCCCGCGAGATGCAGGAGATGGGCGTCGAAGCCCTGATCACAAACGCCTACATCTTCCGGCGGAGCACGGAGTACCGCGACCGGGCGCTGGCGGAGGGGCTTCACTCGGTTCTCGACTTCGACGGGGTCGTCATGACCGACTCCGGCTCGTTCCAGCTCTCGGTCTACGGCGAGGTCGAGGTGAGCAACCGGGACACGCTCGAGTTCCAGCAGGCAATCGGGAGCGACATCATCGTTCCCCTGGACATCCCCACCCCGCCGGACGCGGGCCGGGAGAAGGCGGCACGGGAACTTGCGGTCACCATGGACCGGATCAGGGAGGCCCAGCAACTCTTCCCCGACGCAAACCTCGCCGGGCCGGTGCAGGGCGGCATCTTCACCGACCTCCGCGAGGAAGCCGGACGGGCCGTCCGGGACCTCAACTTCACCTTCGCTCCGATCGGGGCCGTGGTGCCGCTGATGGAGAACTACCGTTACCGGGACCTGGTAAAGGTCGTTCTCGCGGCCAAACGCGGTCTCTCCCCGGCGACCGCCGTCCACCTCTTCGGTGCAGGCCACCCGTCGATGTTCGCCCTCGCCGTCGCGATGGGCTGCGACCTCTTCGATTCTGCCGCATACGCCCTCTTTGCACGGGAAGGGCGCTACATCACCCCGCACGGGAGTTTCAAGATCGACGAACTCGCGGAACTGCCCTGCTCCTGCCGGGTCTGCCGCTCGATGACCGCCGACGAGCTCCGTACGTCCGGGGACCGGGAGCGGCTGCTCGCCCTCCATAACCTCTACGTCACCCTCGCGGAGATCGCCCGCATCCGGCAGGCGATCCAGGACGGGACGCTCTGGGAACTGGTCGACGAGCGGTGCCGGAGTCACCCGCGCCTGCTCGACGGCTACCGGGAACTCCTCGGCCACGCATCAACGCTCGCGCGCGACGACCCCGTCTCCAAGCGCCGGTTCTTCTACCGGGGATCGGAGACCTGCCGGAGGACGGAGGTGCTCCGGTTCCGCGAGGTCATCCCCCGCATCCCTCTCGGCGACCGTGTGCTGGTCTCGTTCGACGGGCGGGAGGTTCCGGGGTTCGATACGGTGCTGAACTTCAAGCCGCCCTTCGGGCCGTACCCCGCCGAGCTTGCGGAGACCTTCCCCATTGGACAGAGCGAGGTCCCGGAGTGGGACGACGACATGGTCAGGTCGGGGTGCGCCGGCATCCGGGCCCTGATGAAGGCCCACCCGGAGAAGCGGTTCGTCGTCCTGTGCGGCGAAGCGTGGGCTCGCCTCGTCAGCGAGGAGGTCCCCGATGCGGAGGTGGTATCGTGAGCCGGTATGAGGCGGAGAGGCGCGACGGCCTTGCACGGATCGGGACCTATGAAGAGGGAGAGGAGAGGGTCTCCCTCCCCGCCGCCCTCGATGTGGACGGCCTCTTTCCGGCGCTCAACAGGCGCCCCCTCTCAAACGTTCCACTCGCGATAGACCCGGCGTTCGTCGAGAACTATTTTTCCCCCGGGGAGGGGCAGCCGGTGACCGTCCACCCGCTCGCCGCTTCGGCGGAGTCGGGCGACTGTGTCATGGTCGCAAACTGGCATACGGCGCAGAAGAACCCCCGGAATTACGCGATGTGGCTGGCGGCTCTCAAAGAGAGCGTCCCGCCGGACACCGCGTGGTACGCTCCGGCTGCGGCGCTCCCTTCGACCGCCTGCCTCCTCGTCTACTCGGGCTTCGATCTCTTCGACTATCGGGCCGTCGACCTTGCATCCGCGCAGAAGACCTTCTGCCTTCCGGAAGGCGAGTTTCCCGCCTCGATCATGAAGACGGGAGTCTGCGGGTGCGAGGGGTGCCGGGCCGGCGACCTCGCGCGGCACAACCGTCTCGCGCTCGACCGCGAGATCGCCCTTGTGCGGCACTATATCGAGGCGGGAAGGCTCCGGGAGCTTGTGGAATCGCGGTGCCGGGCGGCCGCCGAACAGGTGGGCATCCTCCGGTTCCTCGACCGGAACTACGCTTTTATGGAGCGCTTCCTCCCGGTGGCGCGGGGGGTGCCGATGCGTGCCAACACCGCCGAGTCGCAGAACCGCTCAGAGATCCGGCGGTTCGCCGACCGGGTGATCGAGCGGTTCGTCCCGACCCGGACCGACGTCGCGGTCCTCCTCCCCTGCTCGGCGCGGAAGCCCTACTCGCTCTCACGGAGCCACCGGCTCTTTATGAACACGGTGGACCGGCGGGCGCACGAACTGATCGTCACCTCGCCGCTCGGCCTCGTTCCCCGGGAACTGGAGCGGGTCTACCCGGCGGGGCACTACGACGTGCCGGTGACCGGCTATTGGGACCGCGAGGAGTGCGCCTTCATCGCCGATATCCTCGCCCGCTACTTCGCGGCGCACCCCTACCGCCGGGTGATCGCCCACCTTGAGGGTGGGGCGCTCACGGTTGCGGAGATGGCGGCGGAGGCTTCGGGGATAGGCCTTGAGGTGACCTGTCAGGGGCACCCGACGGCGCCGGGCTCCCTCCGGGCCCTCGCCGACGCTCTCACGGGCGAACGCCGGGTTCAGACCGATACCGTCCGGGGCACGGTATCCTGGCAGTTCGGGACCGAGATCAACACGAAGGGTCTCCAGGTCCGGGGCAGGAGCATGCAGATGGCGGTCCTCCGCGGAAAGCAGCAACTCTTCAGCATCGATCCGGGGACCGGGCTCTTCCGTCCGACGTTTGCGGGGTGGGACCTGATACCGGAGGGCTACCGGGTACGGATAGATGCATTCGTGCCGCAGGGTGACATCCTTGCCCCGGGAGTCACGGAATGCGACCCCGGGATACGGGAAGGCGACGAGGTGCTCGTGGAAGGGCCGCTCGCGGTCGCCACCGGGCGTGCGATGATGGGGGCGGACGAGATGCTCCGGTCAAAGCGCGGGGTTGCGGTGAAGGTCCGGAAGGTGAAGAAGAGCGGGGAGTGAGGAGAGGCGGGTCCCCGTCAATTCAACGTCTTTGGCGCTCCAACATCTGCCTATCGCATAATCCCATGCGCAGATTTCCATCGACTATCGCCACGCACTGCCCCCTTCCTGTGCAGGAAGGGGGAGGAGGACGAAGGCCGGGTGGGATTGCAGATACTATCTCATAGACAGGAGGAGGACGAAACCCCTCAAAACTCCCCTGGGTCTTCCATATTGGTTCCTGAGAGTGCCACTTATCTATATCGATGATTTCTACGGTACGCCAGTTTTAGGCTTGGAGACAGGGGAGGGGAGAGTCCCTCCCCGTCAGCCCCTCCCATATGGCGATATCCCCGCGGTCCGGTGTGCTCGGCTCCTCGCAACAAAGAGTGTCCTCTAGGCGATTGTACACCTCCCCAATACCTATGGGCTCAACCTGCCACACGAGCCCAACCAAAAAAAAGAAGACAGGAACCCCTGCCGTCAAAAACCCCTACTTCTTCGGGACGAGTTTCACCGCCGTCCCGTAGGCGAGGAGTTCCGCCGCGGTCGACATCGTCTGGGACGTCGTGAACCGGATGTTCACCACCGCGTCGGCCCCGAGATCGTGTGCGGCGTTGACCATCCGGTTGTACGACTCGGTCCGGGCATCGGAGAGCATCGAGGTGTACTCCTGAAGTTCGCCGCCGACGACGCTCTTTAAGCCGGCCATAACGTCTTTTCCGATATTCTTCGTCCGTACCGTATTGCCGAAGACCACACCGAGGATCTCCCCGATGGCGTAGCCCGGGACTTCTGCAGTCGTCGTAAGTATCATGTTCGCTTACTCCTTGATGGCTTCGAGGGTCTCCTCGCGCCCCCGCCATATGATCAGTGCAAGGCCGATCACGATGAACGGGATGCCGAAGATAGGGACAATCAATGCGAGCACCGCACCGATGATGATCAGTGCAATCCCCCAGCATACCGGACTCCGCATACATAGCCGTGCGACGGACGTGATGATAATCGTTCGTGTTTCCGTCCCGGATATCTATGTGCCCTCTCAATATCGAGTCCGGTTCGGCAGCGATCGGCGGCGGTCAGGCGCGGGGGAGATGCAGTAAAGAGGCTGGAGGCACAATAAGTATGAAATGTTCGGATGTGTCTCGATGTTACGATCGACCAGCACCATCAGGAGTGAAGCAGTTGTATAAGGTGGAATCAGCGACCATACTCGCCGACCGGGTATATGAATACTGGATCCGCGCGCCGCAGGTGGCCCGGCACGTGCGGGCGGGGCAGTTCCTCATCCTGCGCCTGCACGAAGCGGGCGAGCGGATACCGCTTACCATCTCGGCCGTCAGGGGAGACGCCGTCCGGGTGATCTTTATGGCCGTCGGCAAGACAACCCAGGAACTTGCGACGCTCCGGGCCGGGGACAGCATCACGGACGTCGCGGGACCGCTCGGAAAGCCGAGCGAGATCGCCAACTACGGCACCTGTTGCGTCATCGGCGGCGGTGTCGGGATCGCGAGCACGCCTCTCATCGCAAAGGAACTAAAAAGTGCGGGCAATCGCGTCATCGGGATCATCGGGGCGCGGAGCGCCGATCTCCTCATCCTCGAGGACGAGATGCGGGAGATCTGCGGCGAACTCTACATCACGACCGACGACGGGAGCAAGGGCGTTCACGGGTTTGCAAGCGACGTCCTGAAGAAACTGCTCGAAGAGAGAACGATCGACCGGGTCTGGATCATCGGCCCCGCCATCATGATGAAGGTCACCTCCGGCGTGACGGTGCCCTACGGCGTGAAGACTTACGTGAGCCTCAACCCGATCATGGTCGACGGGACGGGGATGTGCGGCTCCTGCCGGGTGACCGTCGGCGGGGAGACGAAGTTCGCCTGCGTCGACGGTCCCGAGTTCGACGCTCACCAGGTCGACTTTGTCGAATTGATGCAGCGGCAGCGGATCTACACCGAGCAGGAGAAGGTCTCGCTTGAGCGGTTTGCCGAACACCAGTGCCGGTGCGGCGAAGGAGGCGGCCGCCATGAGTGACCGGCCGGCCGAGGTCCGGGTCCACGATTTCGGCGAGGTGGATACCGGCCTCTCCGTCACCGAGGCCATCACCGAGGCGGAACGCTGCCTGCAGTGCAGGAAACCGCTCTGTGTAAGGGGCTGCCCGGTCTGCATCGACATCCCCGCATTCGTCCGCGAGGTCGCGAACGGCAACTTCCCCGCCGCCGCGCGGGCGCTCAAGGAGCAGAACATGCTCCCCGCCATCTGCGGACGGGTCTGTCCGCAGGAGAGCCAGTGCGAGGGGACCTGCATCCTCGGCAACAAGGAGACCCCGATCCGGATCGGAGCGCTTGAGCGGTTCGTGGCCGACTGGGAGCGGGAGAACGGGCCAGAACTCCCAGAGGTGGCGAAGTCGACCGGGAAGCGGGTGGCGGTCGTGGGCTCCGGGCCTGCCGGGCTGACGGCCGCGGCCGAGCTCGCGCGTGCCGGCCACGCCGTCACGATCTTCGAGTCGCTCCACGAGGCCGGGGGTGTCCTGACCTACGGCATCCCCGCGTTCCGGCTGCCGAAAGACGTCGTTAAAGCGGAACTCGACCAGGTGCTCGCCCTCGGCGTCCGGCTGAAGAAGAACCACCTTGTGGGGAGGAGCGTCAGCGTGGACGAACTCCTCGGCTACGACGCGGTCTTCCTCGCGACCGGGGCGGGGCTTCCCGCGTTTATGTGCATCCCCGGGGAGAACTTAAACGGCGTCTACTCGGCAAACGAGTTCCTGACAAGGGTGAACCTGATGCACGCCGATGCGTTCCCGGAGTTCGACACGCCGGTCATGCACGGGGGGCGCGTCGCGGTGATCGGCGGCGGCAACGTGGCGATGGACTCCGCACGGGTGGCGCGCCGCCTGGGGGCGAAGGTCTCCCTGATCTACCGGAGAGGCGAGGAGGAGATGCCGGCGCGGAGGGCCGAGATCGAGCACGCAAAGGAAGAAGGGATCGAGTTTTTCACCTGCACGAACCCGACCCGGGTCTTCGGCGAGCAGTGCTGCGTCACCGGGATCGAGTGCGTGCGGATGTCCCTCTGCGGCATCGATGCGAGCGGCCGCCGGTCCCCGGAGTTAATCGAGGGGAGTGAGTTCACCCTCGACGTGGATATGGTGGTCCAGGCGATCGGGACGAGCCCGAACCCGCTCCTCGTCTCCCTGATCCCGGGACTCGAGCGCGGCCGGAGAGGCAACGTCGTCGTCGACGAGAACGGCCGAACGTCCATCCCCCACGTTTACGCCGGCGGGGATATCGCCACCGGCGCGGCGACGGTGATCGAGGCGATGGGCACGGCAAAGCGCGCGGCGGCGGCGATCAACGCGATGCTGAAGGAAGAGTGAACTCTTTTTCCGGGGTGAGCCAGGGTCGGCCCATTCCCCATCCTGACATTTGCGAACAATTCGTGGAGAGCAGGGAACCGGATCAACCGTCCCCTCTGCACCGGAATGCAACCGCGAGGAGGTTCGACCCGATCAGCGGCAACCCGGCTGCCCAGTAGAGGGTGATGAGCCCGCTCCAGGGATGAAGAGTGGGTGACGGCGAAAGAACGGTATCCTTTACGATACAGGCGAAGATGACGGCGACAAAGATCGTAACGCCCGCGATCGCCCGAAGAGGGACGGGCGCCTTCGCCTTCAGGCGTTCCGGGAGAAGATGAACGAAGGCCAGGGACGCCGGAGACAGCGCGGCAAGCAGGCCGATCCAGACGACCTCGATCCCGCTCACCGGGTCCGAAAGGAACGAGTTCCCATCGGGATAGAGCAGGAGACTCACGATACCGAGGGCGAAGACGGTGCCCGGGAGCAGCAGGTCGAAATACCGTGGTCCGGTCTCCTCCCGTGCTGCCGAGATGAACAGGAGGAGACCGAGAAGGGAGATTCCGCTCAATACGAATGTTGCTGCAGTAAGCCCGGTGAACAGGGCGACCCAGAGGAAAAAGAAGATGGTTGAAGTACACGCAAGCGATATGCTGCAGAGGGGTAGTTTCATCATACGGCCTCGAATCTCCGGCGGTTCACCCGACATGGAGCGCAAACCTATCTCCTGCCTCCGGGCAGTGACGGGGTTCGCACGGCCCGGATTGGACGAACCTCCGTGGTAATTACAGGCAGTGTACCCCTTTGCAAGACTACAATATATACTAATCGATTTTAGTATATAGTTATATTTAGTTCAAAACTGAAGACGCGTTCTCCTGCAGAAGGTCTGCCCGTCCCTCCGGCCCTATCGCCGCCTCCGGTACAGGGCGAAACCCATCCCGACGCCAAGAGCCGCAAAGACCGCTCCAAACCCCGGCGTCGTCGTCCGGAGCGACTGCCCGGGCGCCAGGTCCGAGGGGACCTGCGCGACGTTCGTCTCCTGACCGGCCCGAACGGTGATCTCCCAGACGATCTGGTCGTTGCCGTAGACTTTCAGCACGACGTTCTCGACGCGGGCGTCCAGGGACTGTCCGGAGAGGGCCTGCGCCTCCGCTTCGGCTCTCCCGACCGTGAGGTTCTCCTCCGAGACGTAGGTGGTGGAGACGATCTCTCCTCCCGATAGGTCGACGATGTACTCCGTGAACACGCCGGTATCGTTGATGAAGTAGACCTGCGTCCGCGAGGATCTGGTCGTAATCTCCTCATAGCGGTTCGGGGACTGATTTTCGACGTAAGAGCGCAGCTCTTCGTCGTTGCTGAGCGCCGGGTACTTCGCAAAGATTTCCGGAAACCGGAGCTCCGCGGCCAGGGGCAGCGCCTCGTCGCAGCCGATGATCCAGACGCGCTCGATAGACGGTTCGCCGCCGTGTTCATCGGCTCTAATCTTGTTTAAATAGACGAGCTGTTCTTCGCAGGCGTTCGCCGGCACGATGTACACGTACTCATGCGTGTGGTTGTACGTGCTCTCATGCCACCAGATCTCCCCATGTTCAGCGATGAATGCGGTGATCGTCTCGTTGGTCTTCGCGTTCGGGTGAACCCCAAACAGAATTCCCGTCTGGTTTCCCTGCCCAGGGAGAGGCGTCACGACCGCATCTGCGGGTATGCTGCAGACAAGCACCGCAAGGATGAGACCGAGCATCAGAAGGACAACGCTTTTCGACATAAAAAAGGGTTAGTTATACCTCGGAACCTCTCCGAGGAGAATCTGCGTTCTGAAATCTTCGTACCTGAGAATGCCATCGCCGGTTGGGTCGTTCGGGTCCTGCGTGTAATAGGAGTCATCGGCGTCACCGTAGATGGTGATGTTGATGTGGTTGTTTCCCGCTGCCCTGTAAACCTGGGGATTGTCAAATACATCCCATGTTGGATCCGAGTGGATCCAGGCATTTCCATTCCATGATTCTGCAATAGCATGCCCTGTTATATTACCGGAAGGCAGTTCCATGGTGAACGATAGGAATCGCGTCGGGATGCCCAGTGCGCGGGTGAAGGCGGTATACAGGGTCCCATACTCATCGCAGACCCCTTGATATTTTCCGTTTATGGGAGACGGATGGTCTAGGGTATACAGATCAGAAAATATATACTCAACGTACATTGTTTCGTTATTATATTCCATCATATCATGAACCCGTTGCATTATTTCGTAGGCAGACTGATACGGCTCTGTCGTACCATCAGCTGCCTGCGCTGCTTCGAGTAACACCCTATATCCCTCACTGAATGGGAAATGATATAGATCACTTGTCTCGAGGTTTTCTCCGCCGTCAGGATCGAAGAGATGCGCCGCATCGTTGTTATACTTCTCTATGGCATCGATCGGCATTCTTGCCATCCACGACGTAAGGCCGGTCGGATCAACTCTGATCTCGACTGCCATCGGTTTTATTCCGATGGAACTATGCTGTGGGAGAACCTCGAATGGAACTGTCACAGTGAGGTCCGCCCCCGCTGCAAGATCCGAAAAGGGCACACCACACCCATATCCATCCTTAAGCGACCAGAGGATGACCATCCCGCTCGCTGCAGAAGAAGCATAGTTATGGATCGTGATCTCGTGGTAGACAAACGTGTCCTGCGTCCAGTACCAGGAGATAGTTCCCTGGGTCATTCTCACGTCCGGCATTAAATCCCTGGTACCGAGGTCGCTGCTCTCGGTTTGCAGCGTCAATGATACTTTACCGGGAGAGGTTGGAACCACGTCTGCATCGACCACCTGGAATTCTGGTACCCTCTTCGGATCCAGAATGATTACTCCTGGGTGCTGCCGTGCGATCTCCTCAGTGATCGGAACCCTCTGCGGGGTTTCAATGACCGGAGTATACTTCGACATATCTCTCGGCTCAACTCACTGGTCGAACGTATCGAACCAGCCCCTTGATTCATTCTCCGCACTCACAACCGGCACCATCGTTCCGCTCACCAGCAATGCAGCGAGGAGTATGGAAAGTGCCCGCGTTCCAATAGTTTCTTTCATCTGTTTGCCTCCTATAACGTCCCCGGAGGCAGAAGAGGCAACAACCTTAAGTACATTGAATGCAGACTACTCCTCTGCCTTCTGGGCTGTAGGGGGTTCATCCGGCCTTGGACAGATAGGGTGAACCTCCGCCATTCTGCGAACGCCATTTCCGGCATCCGCATAGGGACGTAGACGTCAGTCTATTTATCTCTTCTGTCAAACCTCTCTACACATCCGCCGGTTGTTCGCAAAAGTGAGGTGATCGAACCCGCCCTCGGGAGCGCGGGCACAGGAGCGAGGCCGTTCTTGCGGCGAGGCAGGCTGTGCAAGATACAGAACCGGGGCCGGCCGATCCGCTCCGGGCGGCTACCTCCGGCTCCGGTATTCTTCATTTATCCCCGAAGATCATCCAGACCCCGAATCCTATCAAAAGAATCCCGCTTCCCGCTCGAATTATATCCCTGTATTCTCGTATCCTGCTTGACGAGGCGTATCCCCCGAGGACC
>ENA-UOOR01003124-UOOR01003124.1-fermentation-metagenome-genome-assembly--contig:-NODE-3124-length-15275-cov-5.961432_pt1 | contig 15275 bp, 13 predicted proteins | sample MGYA00245780_ERZ724029 | MGnify/ENA primary metagenome ERZ724029 (study PRJEB28704, sample SAMN03018315) | fermentation metagenome | biome: anthropogenic terrestrial biome; feature: soil; material... | reverse complement strand
AAAATAAATTATAACAATATTTACAGTAACAGTAAGATTGGACTTATTAATAATGTCTGGACTATACTTCAGACATATAAGGTCTCATTTAATAATCCATTTATAAAGGGTGTGGAAAAGTTATTAAGATTTGACTAAACCCAGAAGTAAGGCTCCCATATGGAATTTTGGTAACTATCCTAACCCTATATCAATATTTATTCTTTGTGTTGTTTATATATCACTATTTAAGCATTTAACGTTAACTACAAATTTCAAGATCTATCTGTTTTTACATCTCTTAAACTAGCAATGGATGAAGTTCCCTTGCTTCCTTTCCGATTTAATGAACACCCTAGCGATAGCTCTCGATGTGTATATAAATCAGTTTTTTAGACCGTATTTGGTCTTTTATATATTTAAATGAACGAGGTGATGGAATTGTGCTGAAAGCAAATGAATTAGGAGATAGGTGACTCGCAGGACGAACACAAATGGATTGAAGAAGGTGATTTAAATGAAATTGGAAATACCAAAAGAACTTAGAGGAAAAGAATTAGGCAAATATTTGAGTGGTAAACTGGATGAGATAGCCGACAGCATCTGTCAGTGTCCAGATGAGATAGAGAAATTTGTAAAAAGATGGAATGGTGGTTTCCACACGTACTCCATTAACAACACAATACTCATCTGGCTACAAAAACCTGAAACAATAGAAAATCCATTAATCTGCGGATACAAAGCATGGCAAGGGAAGGGCCGTCAAGTGAACAAAGGAGAGCGAAGTATAAGAATACTTGCACCAATGACTAAGAAAATAGAAGAAGACAACGGAGATATCACATACATTGTAACTGGATACTTCCCTGTCTCAGTATTTCATATCTCTCAGACTTCCAAAATTGACGGGCAACCGGACCTTACAGAGGATTTAGGTTGTCCAGATCTGATCTCAGGATATATGGATTTTGAAAGAATTGCCAAAGCATGCCCAGTACCCGTAAACATTAAAGATCTAGGGCTATCAAACGGAAATACCAACGGAAATACAATAAACATCACTCCCAAGAAGAATAAAGCAGCAATGTGTGCTACATTGATACATGAATGGGCACATGTAGCTTTAGGTCATTGTGAAGATACAGGGATCTTATTTGAGACAGAGGATCGATCTGCTAAGGAGGTGGCTGCAGAGACAGTCAGTTTCATCGTTTGCAGTGCCATAGGGATCCAGAACAATAAAAGCAGGCTATATATTGGCTCATGGGATGGAAACAAAGAAGAATTGAAAAATTCGGGCAAACATTTTATAAGTGTTGCTGAATCTATCATTCGAAAATTAGCTGATGAATAAATTTGAATAGTGCCCTCAATTTAGCCTACTAGTTTTGCATATATTTGTGGAGGGCCTTTTTTTGGGAATTATCAGGCTGAAAGCCGAACCGATAAAGGCGTGTGCTCTGTGTGAATGGAAAAATGAATAAAGCACGTGCGTGAGCGATGTGTAAATCGATTTGAAGAATAATCTTATTTGTTGATGTGATTGAAAAATAATAAAAATATATATTTATGTAAGTTAAATTATTACTATTATCATTGTTCTAATCTCTTAATATTAATTATAGGGGAGAATATGATGAGGTGTGAAGTACATCCAGATAAAGAAGCTGTGAAGTTCTGTGGGTCATGCGGCAGTGCTGTATGTGAGGATTGCTTGGTAAATGCTAGAGGAACCTTTTATTGTAAAAAATGTTATTCAAAACAAATGAAGTCTTACAGACCAAATAATCAATTAGAATCTATTATTAATGAATTTGGATCATTATTTAGCAATAAAATATTTTTGTTGCTTGTTATAGCATTTATAGTGGTTATTTTAATTGTCTTAATTGCATTTACAATGAACCCCTTGTACCCCCAAGGGCCAGCACAAGATTCATGGACACCACCTATGTTCTAATTAAAAAGAGGTGTTTTTGATGAAATGTTCTAATCATCCTGAAGTTGAAGCAATAGCTGCTTGTGTAAAATGCCATAAACCTCTCTGTGGAGATTGCAGAGTAAAAGTAAATGAGCGAAATTTTTGTTCTGAATGTGCAGAAAAACCTGGTTTTAAAATAGATAAGGAACTCAAAGAATTAGAAAAATTCCCCAGTGATGTTGTTAAAGCTGCTGGTCGTGCTGATGATTATCTAAAAGAGAAGGGTGTTCATGAAGAAGTTGATAAATTTAAAAAGAAGAGTTCTGAGATGTTTAAATCCATATCTAAAAATATAAATGATAATAGCAACGGTAAAAAACGAATTAGAACAGTTAAAAAGCCTTTAGAGGAAATTAAAAAAGCAAAAGAACTATTGGACATGGGCGCAATAACTGAAAAAGAATTTGAAGAAATTAAACATAAGTATCTTAAGCAAATGTAAGAGAAGGATTTTGTTACAGGAGATTATGAGGGATGAACAAATGAATAGAGATGATTTGGAAAAACAACTAAAACCTACAAAAAGTGATGTGGGGCATGCAATAACTAAAGGTGCTTTGTCAACAATACCAATTGTTGGAGGATCAGCTGCTGAAATTTTTTCATTAATCCTAGAGGCTCCCATATCTAAAAGGCGTGATGAATTCCTAATCTCTATTTATGAAGAATTACAGAGCTTAAGTGAAAAAGTTGAAGAATTTAACATTGAAGAACTAGTAGAAAATGAAATTTTCATCACCTCATTGACTCATGCAGTGCCTGTAGCAGTTAAAAATCATCAAATAGAAAAAATCACAGCTTTAAAAAATGTTGTTTTGAATTCAGCCCTACCAAATGCTCCCGATGAAGACAAACAACTAATGTTCCTTGATTTCATTGATTCATTTACATCATGGCATCTAAAAATATTGCTTTTATTTGATGATCCTGAAGACTATGCAAGCCAAAATGATATAAATTTCCCTAATTGGTCTAGTGGACAACTATCGGGAGTTGTTAGACACGTGTTTCCTGAATTGAGCGGAAAAAGTGATTTTTATACTCAAATATTCAAGGATCTATACAATCATGGTTTACTAAATACATCTGGTGATAGCTTTAATACCATAATGACGGGACATGGGATGTTATCTCCTAGAACTACAGAACTAGGAAGTGAATTTTTAAATTTTATAATAGATCCACATCTTTAATAATGCTGTCTTTGAAAATTGCTGAATAGGTTAAATGGTATGTGAGTTTCAGTCGGAGTTAAGGGGCTTAATATTGCAGGCTGTCGATGAGCCCAGATCTTACTGATCATCCACAACAAATGTAATCACTGGTACTATTATAATATATTATAGGGTAGGTCCAAAAACAAAAACCTCTCATAGCCCTAATACAGCTAAATAACAGTTCCAGAACCCGTGTTTGAACATGGTGATTTTGACCGTCTTAAGATTTTTCACATTGCCCCAAAAATCATCATGAAATAAGGATGTATTTAATCTTCTTTCTAACTTTAAAGGTTAATTAGCTATTTTTGTTTTCTTAAGATTTTTCACATGTTGATGAAATTACCTTCTTTTGCATAAAAAATGCAATCTTCTAAAAATTTATCAGGTCCCTTAAACTTATATCCTCTCCTTATGCCCTTTGCAGTGATTTCAGGATTAGCTCTAATTAATCTGTCAATTTTCTTAACATCCCTCGGACTTAAGGCTCCCTTGATAATTGCAGTGATAAATGGTGTATTGTAACTTTTTTTATCCTGTTTGTATAATCTTAACTCTTTAGCAATTTCTAAGGAGCTTAATTCATTTTTCTGATATAAACTGGTTATTGAGGTCCATAAGCTTAAAGGATATACTCCATGTGTGCCGGTACCCGTGAAATAAGATTTCGTCTGATCCTTGTCCAATTGAATCACATTAAATTCCTGTTTTATCTGTTGAGGTACATTTCCAAATACATAAATTTCTTTTTGATTTAAGAAGGGTCGAGCTCTATGTATGGCTTGATATTGTTCACTATTTGACTTGAGCTGGTCCAAATCTGGTAAAGTATACCAAACATCCAAATCAACCTCCCCTTCTTCAAACTGTTTTTGTTTTTCCATAATACGATAAGATCCTATATCACCTTCAGGACGTAGCGGGTCAGGTACCTTTTCTTTTCCTTCGCCCAAAAGTCGTGAATGTGCTTCACCGGTTAATGGATCTTTGAGGAGGAATTTACCATCTTTCGGTATGTATGTGCGTTTATAAGTCTCTGTAGGGTTAATATTCGTCATGGCTAGCTTATTGTATTCCTTGACAGTTTCTATGGAATTAGCTTGTGGTGTGCCAATAATGAAGAGAACATCACAGCTTTCCAATGTATTAGATCCTCTAAGATTGAAAAAATACTTAATTTTATCCGGATCAACCAAATCAAACAAATATTGCATTAGATCTTGATAAGTTATTATCCCCACATTCGGATATTTTCTTTTGGTTCTTTTGATGAATAACCTTAGTTGTTCTATAGTCTCCGAGCCCCACTTGGTAAGTGTTTTATCATGGTTTAGCAAACCCGTTTTATAGTAATAGTTGTTTTTATCCATTCGGTAGATTTTCCTGTCCTTTTGCTTGAGATTGCTTTGATATACTTTAATTTCAACATCTTGGATTGGATCAAGCTCTTTATCTAAAAGTAATGATCTACGTTTTTTGCTATCTTCATAGGCATATCTGCCATACAAAAGGCGGAATAAGTTTTCGTCAAAACTAGCATCTAAAAGTATAATGGGTATACCTTGCCTGGCAAGGTCGAAGATCTCATAGAAGCGGGGTTCATCATATGATGTGATTTCTTCATGTATGCTTTTATAATAAGCAAATTTACGTAATTCAAAAACATTTAGAGAACTAATCTTCTTAACATCGTCCCATTTCTTTTGTGCTATTGCACTTTTAAGAGCGGCATATTTAGTTTTATTAATCTTTTTTTGGTTATTTCTGATAAAATCAAAAAGTTCATTGCCACTATCAGTATAAAGATGTAGGTCTATTAGTATATCTACAGAAACATAATCAGAAATAACATCAATTATTTCTATTAATTCATTTAAATCTGCTTTAATAGTATTATATCCAGTCATTTCTTCATCTAAAACTAGCATGTCAAATTTAAATTCATTTACTTCTTTTACTCGATCAGTTGTTAAAAAATGGTATGGAGCGGTAGCTTTCGAGGTGTCAAATTGTTGCCAATAGGGACACATACGTTTATTACAACCTTGAATATCACAAATCAAACGTTTAGGGACACCAAAATCAAGCATCCTCCTAACTTGAGGATATTTCTCACATTTATCAGCAAAACTCTCCCAATGCACAGCACCTAATTTCTTATAACTCTCTAGAAGCTTATGAGTACCTGTAACAACTAAAAAACTTTCTTCTACTTTCAAAAAATCCATAATTGCATAACTCTTTCCAACACCAGGCTGAAGATCTAAAATATGAATACCAGGTGATTCATAACCCATAACCGGTAAGATCGACCTAATCTCATCTAAATTCCCGCCCAACTCCGGATATATTTCAATTGTTGGTTGATCTTTTATTTTTATCTTCGCTACCATCATTAGCCCTCATCACAATCTTCAAAACAGCTAACGGCTCTTTATTACCCATATCTTCAGCCCAAATATCAAAATCAGTTATTCCATACCCATCTTCACCCATCACCGCAGCAACATAAACTGCCTTAGAATTATTAGATCCTTTAGACAGGATCTCCAATAAATCACTAGGGTTATGCTTAATAAAATCGATATAGGAACCGGCTTTTTTGTGTCCAATTTTAACTATCATATCTTCATATCCATTATAATTTGCCTAATCTTAGAGAAGGAAATCGCTTTGAAAAACTTAAATAAGTTCCATATCCCACATGCAATAAACGCATACCCGCCCAAATATGTTTTAATTGTTCTCTAATGATTTTAAGATTTTAATCATTTCATTTGCATACCTTAATGCATCTTGTTGCCCTGATTTACAAGTGAAGAAGCCCATGCTTTCAATTGCTTCACCATCTTCATTATAGTATAAGTCAAAACTATCATCTAGATCAACAAGTGTACTTCTTAAATCACCTGCAAGTTTATTTAATACCAAAAATTTATGTTCTAATTCCATTCTATCAGCTCCATTTATCTATTATACTTCTTGGCCTGTGTTGCTCTACAATCTCATTTTTATGGAAGTAAATGGCTACATCAATCGCATCACGGATTAATTCATTTAATGAAGTTTTTCCACCAATTTCAGTAACCATATTTTGGATTTCCTCAAGTTCATGCTTCTGTTCATCGCTAATATATATCAACTTAGCGACATTTTTCATTTTAACCATTTATATCACCCCGTATACTTGACAATATATTCGGGTTTATTTAAATATGTCGATATTAAAGGGTTAATTTAACATCGATGGCCTAAAAACAATGAATTAGCAAAAGCAAACCACATTTAAGTGCATTAAAACAGTCATTCACCCTATCTCATACGCTGCAAATACATGAAAGATACTAAACTCTTTTTATCGATTTCTAAATCGATATATGTATCAGTTGGTGATTATGAAGCTAAAGAGTTCATTTCTTATTTAATTTGATCAGATAGTACAAATCGAGATCTTCACAAAGACATCAACCTATCATCAAAATGAATTAAAGTGTAATTAAAATAAAGATTAATCCATTAACATACATAATTATCGAGCGATACATCGACTATTTAACCGACACATATAAAGGACCATTTAAGGAGAATGTTGATGTCTATGTCAAACACAATACTTGGCAAATTTTAAAATCTGAAACCTTCCAAATCTTTAGCAACCTATTTTTCGCTACATTTTGGTGTTAATTTAAAAATTAAATGTTAAAACTTAGCATAAATCAGTGCGTTGCTCTATATGGTGAGATGTATTTACTTACACCATCGATGACCTTTAAAATATGTATTTGTGGCTTTTAGTATTTGTAAATAAATAAAGACACAGATATATAAATGTGATTATAATAAAAATAACGCCCTTGATGAATAAAAAAAATAGTAGTCAAAAAAAGTTTATATGAAATAGTCCTCTAGAGTACCCTCTATTTGTCCTCTTGTTTTCTTTTCATATTCAAGAATATCTACAGTATCGGCACCGTTTTCCCTTAACTCATAAAATGTGTTTTCTCCAAGTAATACATAAGCCCATTGGGAGTATAACCTATCTTCAGGTTTCAGCTGGTTTATTTTATCTATCCAATCAATAGTGGCTCTTCTTTTTTGCTGGACATTAGGATTGTTGACATCTTTTTGAGCTTTCGTTTCAACCAAATACACTTTATTGGATGTTCGCACTAAGAAGTCAGGGTAGTAATGAGATAAAAGGCCATCTTCCCGGATGTAGGTTATGTGAGCAAAGTCATGATAGATTTCATTGATTTTGAGGAAGGAATGAACTTCTGAATCTTTATCAACAAATTCTATGAATGCTTTTTCGAATCCTCCCTTATTGGATGGATAAGCTAATTTCTCATATATTGCCTTGGAAATGTCCAGGCAGAAGTTCTCCCGCATTTTTATTTCCGCAACATCTGAAAATGGTTTTTTGATCACTTCTGCTTCTGTGACATCCACATTGTTTTGCATCTCATAGATTGCTTTACTGACATTTTTAATAATATGTGATAGGATCTTGGACTCAGATAAAAAGAGGATTCTCCAATTATCCTCAACCATAGGATTAAACTCTTGGTCAAATAGCCTATGCCGTATATAATCATCAGTAAGTTTAGCTATTTCAGCAGTATTAACCTGTAACCTAGGGAAAGATTTTTTTCTCTTACGACCCATAGGTATCAGCATGGAAGTTACACCACTTACCAGTTTTGCCAAGAACTCATTGTAACTATTGGCATTAAATATATCGGCAGTTACAGAATACTCGCCAAATCTAGTCCTAACGGTAACCTCCTCTGAATAAAAAACATCCCCTTCTTTTGGGATTAATTTTTCAAGGTCTTCTAACGCAACCGGGAATGGTTCCATGTTATCAAAAGATAGTTCGGTAGGTGCAAGGTTTTCTTCACTTTCTCGGATGATCAAAGGCCAATAAAAATCATATTTCTCATAACCTTCCCTCAATCCAACATTAATAATGTCACCTAAGATGTTCTCCCTTTCAGTTGGCGGTTTTTCAGCAGTACCCACTGTACCTTCATCAATTAACTTCTCATAAAATTCTATGAAAGCCGGATGCTCCACAATACTCAAAATATCCAGATAATTTATGGGTTCTTCCTTTTTATCTAACAATCTAATTCTATTTTCAGCTTTAACTTCTTCAAAAATAGGTTCTCTCCACATTAACCTTAAACCACGACCTATAGTTTGTTCCAAGAGTATAAATGAAGTAGTAGATCTTAAGGGTACAATAACACAGATATTATTAACATCAAAACCTTCCCTTAACATAAGAACAGACACAATGACTCTTGGACTCTTATGTTTGTCAATATTAAACAAACGCTGCTTGGTCTCATCCCATTCTTTCTGTGGTATATTCCCTTTACGGTCTGAATGTATCTCCATCACATCATCTTCAGATAAACCCTCAGATTTAATCAAGAAATCTGTTACAAAGGGAGCAACCTTAGTATCCTCACAAATAACCATCATTTTCGGATGTTTAGTAGAAACACCCCCTTCATCTGAAGTCAGATCTACAAATTCTTTCTCAAGGATATTTAACTTTTGCAATCCAGCTCTAAGCATGATTTTCTGCCCATCAGACAAAGCCACAACATCTTTACCTTCCCGCACTGCTTTAAAATCAAGCTGCATCGTTGCAACTTCTTTCCTTCTATCCAAAGCTATAGTCTTAACCAACCCATGCCTAATAGATGTTCGAAGGTCAAAATTAACAACAATATGAGGGAAGAAATGCCTAGTACGCTTTTGACCACTACCAGTTACACTATAAGGTGTTGCAGAAAAGTCTATTTGAATAAAATTTTCTTTTTTGGGCTCAGAGATCTGTAAGAGACTCTTTTGCCATTGCACTTCAAATATTTCTCCACCACGTTTCACTTCGTGTATATGGTGAGCTTCATCATTAAATACAACTAAATCTGGCAAATTAGCAAGATACTCTATTTCCCTTCCCCTAAGATACTGACTGTCTAAAGAATCTAAAGCATTACCTGCTGTTTTTCCAGGAGTAATTGGAAGAACATCTTTAATGACTGCTGCGGGATCCTCTATAGGTGATTTATCACTCGGTTTTTCTTCTTCTCCGGCCAATAAATGCCAATTAGTGATAGCAATAAGACCTTCACCAGTTACTTTAGTTCCAATTTCCTCTTTACGGGCAACATTAGACTGTATAAAACCAAAAATAATATCCTTGTATGCTGTAGGTACAAATAACTTCTCAAAAGTCTTAAAATCTGATTTATCAAAATCTCTAGTTCCATCCACTTGCTCTTTACCTAAAAACGCATCTAAAAGTCTTTCATAAACAATTAATCCCGGTGCAACAAGTAAAAAATTCTTAGAATATCGTCCAGAAGGTTCAATTTGATTTTTAGCATTTAAAAACTGCCAAATAAGCAATGCATGTAGAACCCACGTTTTTCCAGTACCAGTAGCCATTTTAACAGCATATTTAGGATGTTTGTATTTCTCTTTCTCCAGATCCAGAAGATCCATCTCACTTAGTAACTCAGGACTAGTAGATTGATACATGTCCATTACACTACTAACACCCATCACCTCATGGAGATAAATAGTGTTTAAAATAGCTTGTCTTTGACCTTCATGGAAATTGAAATTACGAGTATCACAAAACGCATCACTAAACCAGAACTTCAACAAGTCTTTTGTTATAGGAGTTACACTTTCAATAAATGACCTATCTCCCCATGCTCGGTTCACTTTATTCGTTAACTCCTTGGCGAATAGTAAAGGAACATCTCTTGTCCCTTGGTGCGTCATCCTAGACATGTTATTCCACCTCTACAACTGTTGCACTCTCAAAACCAAACACATCAACGGCCTTAACACATATCTTTCTCTTCCTATTCTCCTTAGGAATGATTAATTCTGCTTTGCGTATCACTCTAAATGGATCGTTATCATTAGCAACATTCTGGCGGTAATCCTGCCACTTACTACGGAAAACTTCACCATCATAATCAGGGTCAATGCTCCAATATTCAATAAGGCTAAGCGGATCCTCTTTAATAACGTTCTCCAATAAAGTTTTGTTTTTATCATCTAGTGGAAGAGCTTCAGGAGAAAGTAATATGTAATTATCTAACTCTACCCCTATTTTATCATTATCTGAATCGTATTTTGATTTTTGCACGGGTTTTACAGTTAGATATTGAAGTGATGAAAATCTTACTTTGCCTGACTGAATTAATTTCCTATACTTCGCTTTAGTCTTTAGCATGTCTAATAAATCAGCAGGAATTACAAGAACTTCCAGATTCTTGTCATCTAAGCTACTTATGATCTCTCCAATATTTGATACAAAGTTCCACCCCAATACGACTACTTTTTTCCATCCCCCTGCAAATGAATTTCTAAACTCTTGAGCACGTTTTAAAGTATTGTAACCTGTCATTTTAGAAGGAGAATCAACTACAACTAAAGTTCTAGATTGTTTTATATATCCTGCGTTAGCAGGAGCATTTTCATTTGGAGGGAAAGGCGTGGCACCATAAAGGTTGATAATTACATGAGCTAAATCTCTAATTGTTCTAAATTCTGACTTTTCATATTGCTCTTTTTGATAATCCCCTATTGACTGGAATAAAAAAGGTTTAGAATCTATATCTACCATACGTTTTCTAGTGATCATACAGCCTGGTTTACCTAATTCTGCCATTATCCAATTTCTACCATTTTTTTCTGCAACTGCACCCGTGGTACCACTACCTGCAAAAAAATCAGCTACTATTCCATTTGGTGGGGAAGATGCCTTTACAATCCTTTCAAGTAAAGCTTCAGGTTTTTGGGTAGCAAAATTAGTTCTTTCATGAGCGGCAGACTGAATTGTTTGGGATTCCCATACATCTTCATTCAATATCCCATTATCAACTAAAGAATTAATTTGTTGAATAATTCCATTTAATCCTGCTAAGAACTCTTTATCTTCTTCAATTTCCCAAACATCCTCTGGTATTTTGCCAACATCAAGATAATATCTATATAATTTCTTTCTACCGGTTCCCCATTTTTCAACGTATGGCCTCCCATCCTCATCTACTCCCATTCGACCACCATAACTCTTTCCACTTTTGTCTTGTTTATGAGGAGTAAAAGGGATCCTAATATCATCAGAATTAAAATAGATTTTATTTATGTTTTTCGAATAAAAAAGGATGTTATCGTGTTTTCTTGCGTAAAAACTGCTACTTTTTCCCCCAACAGAATATTTGCGGATAATTTCATTAGCAAAATTCTCTCGACCAAAGATTTCATCCATAATTATTTTTAAGTAGTGCCCTATATGCCAATCAATGTGAACATAGATCGAACCTGTTTCAGCAAGAAGTTCACGCATTAAGATTAATCGAGGAACCATCATGAGGAGATAACTTGCTGTTCCATCCTTCCAAGTGTCTGAATAGGCAAATTGTTCTATAACAGTTGGTTTTTGAACAATATTGACATCTGGAAGTTCAACTTTAGTCCTATAGTCGGCTTTTGAGTCGTAAGGTGGGTCTATGTATATTAAATCAATTTTACCTCTAAGTGAGGGAGAATTATTGTCACCAGCCAGTAAGGCTTGCATGGCTAATAAATTATCCCCATAAACTAACCTGTTAAACCATTCATTCACATTAATATCTTTTATCTGACCTCTAAACAAACCTGAACGATCTTTAGAAGGTAAAACTAGTTCATTTGTCTGCAAAGTGATTCTATTCTTTTTTGAAAGTCCGTCTAAAATTCGTTGTGCTTCTCTTTTTCCCTGCTTTATGATTTTTGGCAAAGCTTCTACAAGTGAATCAGACATTTAAAATCACCATCTCCCCAAATATAATTCTAAACACTTAATTTGTTATAGTATCATATCTATTATTAAAATTATGTACAAGTTAAGGGGGATTATTACATGGCAAAAATTAAAAAGTGTCTTAATGAATGGAATGCTACAGTTGAAGCCTTAGGTCAAGCGAAACAGTCCATTCTGATAAGAAAGTATAGAACTAGCCTCCAAGAATTCATTTTATACCCTACAATTAGTTATGCATTAAAAGATGATTATTTAGGTAGTTTCAAAAAGGGATATCAATCTTTTGTTGAAGAAAACGCTTTACCGGTTACTGATAATAATAGAATGGAAATAAAATATTACGCCAAACTTGAAGCTATTATAGAGAAACCTCTTACTAGGATTGGAGGCCTATCTAAGTATCACATCTGGACTAATGACCATGTTAAATCTTATCTTCAAACTAATAAAGGTTTTGTGTGGATTTTGAGGGTTTATAAATTGAAGGAACCAGTTATGGCTGAACGTACGAGGGGTTTAAGATATGCTAACTTGTTGGAAGAAGTATCTCTTGAAGGTATAAAACCTGTTTTAAGTGATTCTGAGTTTGATGCAATAGTACAAGAGATTTAAAACTAAATACTGGAATAGATTTTCATGAAAGATGCTTATATAAACATTGTTGCTGGTTTTCTAACATTATTTGCTGCGATCATTGGTGTTTTCGCTGCACTTATTAACGTTGGCATATTGAAGCCAGAATTAACTTTTAATACCAATTGGATTTATATTGCTAGCTTTTTCATTTTTGTTTTGGCAATTTATTTATTCAGAAAACGAAAAGCCACAGGATCAGGATTTTATCCTATAGCAATGGCAGGCCCAATTGAAAAATATTATTTCAAGGAAATGCCATTAGAAAAGGGTGTTTATTGGAACGCTTACACCGAAGATTATCCGGTCGAAAAAAAATTTAAGAATAAACTTAGAGTCAATATCGATGGTAATCCACATTGTCCGGAATGTAAAACTGAATTTAATGTTTCTAAAGGATTGTTTGGTTATACTTGGAAATGTCCGATGTGTGGTAAAAAAATGAGATTCAGAGAGAACTTATGGGATGAAAAAGAAAGCGTTAAAAGAATAATTAAGAGTACAATTTTTCGATATTTTGAAAATAGTTAGACACTCTCTAGTAACGCAGTCACAACACAACAATTCATCCATCCACATATACATCCATCAATGTATAAATTCATACACAGATCTCTGCATGAAGGAAATGATAGAGAGCTTGTAGGATATGGCAGGTTATGGTTTGGCTATCAATTTAGATGCTCGTTATTAACAGAAATGGTAATAGGCTCAGGCTGAAAGTTAGAAAAGAAAAATGGTATCTACCTAACAAACAAAGTTTGTAGCGAAAATAGTAATTGTAATCTTGTATGTGAGGAATGAACCTCTACTTAATATAGAAGGGTGTAAAAATGGGTTCTGTAAATGAAATTAACTGTGATAATTGCTCTTTTTCAGTCAATACTTCGGATAACTTAACAATGATAGTTTGTTCAGATAATTTAGATTATTATAACAAGCTATATTGTTTAAATTGTCAAAAAATTGTTAAGGTATGGAAACGTAAAAATGGGAAAGATATGGATAATAATTGTTCTGAATGCGGATCAGTTGATGTTTTTTTAACAATACCGGATAAAATCAAAGTTAAATGCCCAAAATGCAAAAAAGGAAATTTAAAAACTGGTGAATATCTCATACTTACAGATTAAACACATCAATTCATCCATACACATATACATGCATCGATGTATAAATAAATACATAGATCTATCGATAAAGGAAATGATAGAGATGGTTCAGGAAATGGCATGTACCTCAAAACCAATTAAATATTTGAACTTGGGATTAATTTAACAAGGAGTTTAACTTAGATTATCCTTGCAATAGGAAAACTATCTATTCTTACCAGATTTGATCTTCGGGATCCCTTCCATATTTAATTGCCGTCAAATCCCTCTGAGCTTTTTCGCGTAATTCTTTTTCAATGCTAACTTTTTCTTCCAACTCAAGGAGCTTTTCCTTCATTTCTTTTAAGGTTTGATCTACGACTTTGGTTACTTCAACTTCCTGTACTGCAAGATGGTCAACTACTTTCTCATATTGCTCTCGTACACCTGCTTTAGTGGGAACGAAATAAGAGCTGCTCGTCTCATCAACAATATGGCCCATCATAAAATCAGCATACTCCTTCCGGATACCATGACGCAATAATATTGTCCCAAAATAAGCTCTTAGTGCATGTGCATGGAACTTTACATATGTACCGACCTTTCCAAAACCGCATTTATTGTTAATTGTTCTAAAGTTTACAATAAGTGTGTCGTCTTCAATAACATCATTAGGTCGGCCACGGGTCCTAAATAAAGGCGCATCAAAACTAGTTGGTGGTTTCTGATACAAATAATCAAGTATCGCCCTAGTAGTCTCAGGAGTACTACAAGTGTAATGTTTATAATAGCCTACCTTACTCCGTTCAAGAGTCCAGTTGATAATTATATCTTCACCCTTGGTTAATTCAGTGAGTTCTTCAAAGTCAAAAGGATCATTAACTGTTTTTCCTAATTCTATTAATTCCTCTTCCAAGGCCTCATAGAAGTTATTGTAGGTAAGATACCGAAGAGTCACTGAGTCCATGCCTGAAGATGCTTTTAAAAGTATGATGGCAGTCATTTGTAAGTTAGCATTCTTAATTGCTTTTCTAATCTCATATTTGTCAGGTATTTCATCTTCCTTTTTCCGATGAACTGGAAATTTTTTCATGGATACCTTTGGTAAAACAACTTCATATTCACTATAGAACCCTCGAATGAGCTGCATTATTGTTCGAGCATATGTAGCCCTAGCACCCTCATTTAACATCAATCGCCTAAATTTAGTAAGTCTTTTCTTGATTCGCCGGTCAGTTACATATTCAAAATTCCTTTGGTCTTCCCTAGCTTCATCTATCAACTCTGTGGGTGTCATTGCATGCAATCCGCAATATTTATTTAATGCGGTGACCAGATTTCTAACTGAACCTTCAGATATATCCCTTTCATCGATAAAATCTTGAACCCTCTCGTCGTTTAAGATATCTTCGCGTTTCATGAGTATTTTTATGTTGAAAGTGATATATAAAAATATGTATGTCGGAGTTACAGACCAGACACTTATTAATAATGGTGGAGGAACATCAGATGCAACACATAACTGGTGGGGCCAT
>ENA-UOOR01003122-UOOR01003122.1-fermentation-metagenome-genome-assembly--contig:-NODE-3122-length-15282-cov-170.137388_pt1 | contig 15282 bp, 16 predicted proteins | sample MGYA00245780_ERZ724029 | MGnify/ENA primary metagenome ERZ724029 (study PRJEB28704, sample SAMN03018315) | fermentation metagenome | biome: anthropogenic terrestrial biome; feature: soil... | reverse complement strand
GCGTTAATTTGCGTTTACCCCGTTTTTTCGGGGTAATTCGCGGTTAATTGGTGATCTGTGATCTGTGATCTGTAATCTGTGGGTTTGTTGATTTGTTGATTTGTTGAGGTGTTGAGCCTTTGAAACATAATTCGCGTTAATTTGCGTAATTCGTGGTTAATTGGTGACTGGTGACTGGTGGTTAGAAATTCAATCCGCGTTCCGCGATTTGCAATCACCCATCCGAACCGGAATGAAGTGTAACTCAAACCGGAGCGAAGCGGAACTCCCCGAAGTTAAATCCGAAATCTGCAATCTGCATTCCGAAATTAAAACCTACCTTTGCACCCCCTTTCGGGAAAAGCATTTTTGTACACAATTAACACAATATTAAATGATTATAGTTTCGGAATTGGGTATCCAATTTGGCAAAAGAATATTGTTTCAGGATGTTAACTTAAAATTCATGCCTGGCAACTGCTATGGCATTATTGGTGCCAACGGTGCTGGAAAATCTACGTTCCTGAAAATGTTATCTGGTGAAATGGAATACTCAAAGGGTAACGTAAGTATGGGTCCAGGTGAGCGTATGTCAGTTTTGAGCCAGAGTCATTCTGAATTTGACGATTTTACTGTACTTAACACAGTATTGATGGGACACAATCAATTGTGGTCGGTAATGCATGAGAAAGACGCCATTTATGCCAAAGCCGATTTCTCGGAAGCAGATGGTAACAAAGCAGCCGAGCTGGAAGAAAAATTTGCAGAAATGGATGGATGGAATGCCGAAAGTGATGCCGCCAGCCTGCTCAGTGGGTTAGGTATTGTTGAAGACTTGCACCACAAACAAATGCGTGAGCTGGACGGTAAGGTAAAAGTGAAAGTACTGCTGGCTCAGGCGCTTTTTGGGAAACCGGACAATCTGCTCCTGGATGAGCCCACCAACGACCTTGACCTGGAAACGGTGAACTGGTTGGAAAATTACCTGTCGAACTTTGAAAATACTGTACTGGTGGTTTCTCACGACCGTCACTTCCTGGATTCCATATGCACTCATATTGTAGATATAGACTTTAACAAAATACAGCTTTTTCCGGGAAATTATACATTTTGGTATGAATCGAGCCAGTTGGCGCTGCGCCAACAAATGACCCAGAATAAAAAGGCAGAAGACCGCAAAAAAGAATTGATGGAATTTATTGCCCGCTTCAGCGCCAATGCTTCCAAATCAAAACAAACAACCAGTCGTAAAAAGATGATTGAAAAGCTTAATATTGAAGAAATCAAACCCTCCACCAGAAAGTATCCGGGTATTATTTTCACTCCCGAACGCGAACCTGGCAACAATATACTTGAAGTGACCAATCTGAAGGCTAGTATCAATGGTGTGGTATTATTTAAAAACGTAAATTTCACCATGATGAAGGACGACAAGATTGTTTTTCTATCCAGAGACACCCGCGCTATGACTCAGCTTTTTAAGATTCTGAAGGGCCATGAGCAGCCTGAGAGCGGAAGTTTTGAATGGGGACAAACCATACTTAAAGCTTACCTTCCTTTGGAATATGAACATTTATTTCAAAGTGAACTTACCCTCATTGACTGGCTGGGACAATTTTCAGATGACACCACCGAATTATATTTAAGGGGCTTTTTAGGTAAAATGCTCTTTTCGGGCGAAGAAGTATACAAAAAAGCCAATGTATTGTCGGGAGGTGAAAAAGTGCGCTGTATGATTGCCAGAATGATGATCCGCAACGCCAATGTTATGTTACTTGATACACCGACAAATCATCTTGACCTGGAATCCATTCAGGCTTTTAACAACACTTTAATAAAATTTAAAGGGAACATCCTGATGTCGTCACACGATCATGAGTTTATACAGACCGTATGTAACCGGATCATCGAAATAGGCCCGAAAGGCATGATTGACAAACTTATGGATTATGACGATTATATCAGTGATGATAAAATCAGGGAACAACGCAATTTACTCTATTGATTTATTATTTCGTATGATTCGGACAAATGTAATCTATTATTTTTCATCTGCATCGGCTTTGTTCCAGTCCAGATAAAAATGACCGTTTGTCAGAATTATGGTATCGGTTTCTTTGCTTTTCTTCGTATTGTCATGATCGTGTGGGCCTGATACCAGCATGCCACCACCCGCTTTAGTAACTGCTTTGTCCCAAAGATTGTCTTTTATACCGCTGCCTGTCATGGTAGCTACTGCGCGCTTTTTGTAATATACTCCTTTTAAGGTGGCTTCAAAACTACCTTTAATGGTTTTGTCGCCCAATTCTTCAATGGTTACGGTACCACTCAATGATTCACCGTCATGAAAAGCGTGTCCCAATCCTTTGGTCTCTTCTGAATAATCAACCATTGCCCAAACCATGTTTTCTTCTGCTTTTTTCCGGGCGGCATTCTCAACATATTCTTCCGAAACTATTTCGTAAGTCCCGGGTTTAAGGTTATCAGAAAGATAATATAGCCTGATCCACACCGATATATCCGGACTGACCTGAAAAGCGGCCAATCCCAGGTATTCAAAACCACTGATGGGGATTTTCATTTTACGGGCTTCTGCTTTAAAGGGTTTACCATCCACCTCACAGGAAATGAAATTGGTGTAATCTTTTTCTTGTTTATCCTGGGCAAACAATGAGATGCCCATACTTATAAGCAGGAGAGAAATGAATATGTTTTTCATGACTTGGTTGATTTTATAAATTAAAGGTTCGGATGAGAGTAGTCAATTTATTTAAGTTCAGTAAATTAGTCCAAAAGATAAGAACAAAAAATTCCTGTTTAGATAAAGGCAAAGCGGTAACCAGCATACTGATTACCACTTTGGGATGAAACTCATTGGCTTACGGTGAATTATTTATCTGATGATTTTAATGTCTTTTACTTCATCAACGGTAATGTATCCTCCATCATTGCCAAAGTTATTGAGCACATAGTTGATTACAGCTACGGCATCTTCATAATTATCTACCTGGGGCGGCATTGGGGCTGGGTATGTAATATTTCCATGACTGGGAACATGTTCAGAGCCATTCAACACCTGAGCTACCGCCTCTTTGGTATGGTTGAGAAGAAAATCGGAACCAACGAGCGTTGGAAAAGCATTGGGAATACCATTTCCATCCTTTTGGTGACAGGCAAAACATTTTTCATTGTATATTTTTTCGCCTCTGGCAAGTTGAGCATCATCAGGCCCGGAAGCATCTTCCATTTTTGTTGACTCATCGGCAGAAGTCTGTTGTTCACTGCCTCCGCCACCACCGCAGGAGGTGAGGGCCGTTAAGCCGATAAAACCAGCCAAAGCTATAAAAAGCATTTTCCTTGTTTTCATAAGTGTTTAAGTTAAGTGAATGGATTGTAACAGTTAGTTTAAACAACAACTTTCTTATAAAGTTTAAAGTTTATCTGACATTTAAGGTAAAAATTTGACCCGCAAAGCAGGCCCGGCCTTAAATAACAAAGACGGGACAATTTGCCCCGCCCTTATTCAATCCACCCCTGACTTATTATGCTATTTTAATGGTGTATACACAATTGAGAGCAGCTCACCCGACTTACCTGGCTTTACCGGACATGCACCCATTTGCTCAATTATTTGCTTTTCAGATATATTAGCTGTTACCACAACCTGCAGGTTTCCGCAATTACAACCTGTGTACTGAGCCATATATTTATTCGAGACCCATACACCCTGATTGTCTTCATTCAACCCCTGGTATTCATATAAAAATCTATTTCTTAAGGCGATGTTGTTGAGATAATCACAGGCATATTTAATCTTTTCCTGCACAGCTATTGTAGTATAAGTTGTGTTTATTCCATTTTCATCGAAATCATAAATATGGGCCACATTCGACCGGTCATCATTGCCGGAATTGTAACAATAATAAACAAGCCGGTTAGGAAATGAAGTCAAATCCCAGGATTCATCAGGATTATCGTTATTCCAATGAGCATAAGTTGATTTTATGACAACACTGTCAAGACCAAGCATAATGGATGGTGCTTTTTTTGTAGTTTTAGGCCTCACCTGCCCTGTTACAATCAGTCCTGGTATAAGTAATAATGCAATGAACAGTATCTTTTTCATGATGGTTAAATTTTGGCATGATTAAAAATTATTTGGTTAGAAATTAAACATCCGTTCCTGGCATAGTTCTGATGTAATTTCATTTTACAAAAGTAGTGTGAGTTGGTCCTGAAATCAAGTCGTTAAAATACTACTTTTTCAGAAGGTTTAAAATTAGTTCATCATAGGTAGTATTACGCATGACAATGGATTTCTCATCAGTTTAAAACATCATTAAGTAAATAATGTTTTAGCTATATATTTGATGGCCAGCATTTTGACATTTATAGGTTACCATTTTCTTACCGGCAGAACTTTTTTATGTTCTTTATAACGAAAATACTATAAATAAATGTGATAGGACTAACATTGGACTCCTCCTCCCCTGCTGCGTGTTAGTGAGAAAAAAAAGGGCAATCAGATGCGGTAAAATTTAGCCGCAGGATTGCCCGAATAACTTAAGAATCGCGTACAAATGGAGCGGCTCGTTTATCCGATTTTCAGATAGTTTGTTTAATAAACATGAAACTCAAGACTTTTGCCCACAGGCATCTCTTTTACGATTTTGATGTCAATTTTCAGGGTTCCACTTGCATTACCATTAACATCCAGCACTTTAAATAATCCGGTAAAACCATTGTGGGTAAGAAATGCGTATACGTCATCCTTTAAAAGTCCACCAGCTTTTATTGAAGGCGGAGCAAGACTGTAACCATAATATAAAAGTGCATCCGTATTTGCATTATCAAAGTCGGCAGCGGAGAAGGTCGTTTTAACAAATTGGGTAAGATTTCTTGTAGTGTAATTTTCAGGAGCGGTGGCACCTGTGAATATGCCTGCAACATTTCCGCCGGGTGAAGCCAAAAACATTTGTCCTCCTTCAAAATAGCACAACATATCAATTTTTGCCTGATTCTGGAATGCCTCTGCCTGAAAATAAGTAGTAGCTTTATTGTCCCGGAGTGAAAGAAAACTTTGTGTATTTGCATTGGACTGAGCACCCATGAGAATGGCAGTGTAATTGTTGACCGGACCAAATTCACCGGTAATGGTAATGGTTTCTTCCCTACGGTTTCCGGCAGCATCAGTTACTGCAAAGCTCCATACATCCTCAGGATTAGGCCCTTTAACTGTATAGAAACCAAATGTATGGTTTTGTGTATTTAGCGTAGATTCATGTATTACATTGCCATTTGCTTTAATTTCAAATTTAATCAGATTGTCGGTACCATTCCCCTGGAGAATGATGCCAAAGTACAGCGTATCGCCATAAGCAGCAGTAATGTCACCCGTGACCAAACCGGGCTTTTGCTCGAATGCTATAACCGGAAGTACGGGTTCATCATCATCCTTGGTGCAACTGGTAAAGATCAGGCCTGCAAATAAGATCAGGCTCAAAAGTGAAAAAATTCTGTTCATAAAGGTGGTTGGTTAAAGCGTTTGGTTTAATTATTCATATCGCTGGCAAATATATGAAAAGGTTGGTGAAATGCAAGGGGGAGGGATTAAAACAAAGATTTACTATGCATCTTGGCTTTCGCAGTGCAAAATGCAAATAGTGAAATCAATGAATATGTCGGTGTGCCCTCCTGAGGCGGGCTGGCTGCTTCTCTCCATCTTAACCTGGCTAATATTGCTGTAAATATTGAGATTCGTATGCCGGAAACGAACAAAATACAGGAAGAAACTATAATAGGCTGATAAAAAGAGCAGAGGCAGGAAATCTTCCCTGCCTCTGTTACGTATAGAAATAATATAAAGATTAATTATCGTCGCACACCTCGGAATGAGCTACAATATAAATATTTCCAGATAACCCAGAAATATTGTAAGTATCAGTGCTTACGCCATTCAGATTTCCATGCTTATAAGGAAACTGACCTGGAGCGGTTATGTATTTGTTCTTTTTCATTGGCAAAATCTGGTTTCCGACATGTAAATGTGTTGCATTTAGCACATAACCATCAAAAACAGTATAGGTTACTGTTGCTGTAGGAGGAGTATAATTTACATCAAGTGTCCCGACATATGTGCCGTTAGCTGTATTGCATTGTCCGGCACCAGCATATATTGGCCACGTATAATTTCCATCAGTTAATGGTCCGTTTGACCATCCCCAATTGTTGGAATTTACACCAGGAATGTCGATAAAGCATGTTGCAAATTCTTCACCAAAAGCATAGCCAGTTTCGCATCCACCCAGAGGAGGTGGTGGTGAACATGTTTGAACGCAATAATTCATATAATAACCCGATGACCTGGAGGAACTTTTTCCATAAATTTGCATAGACTCACCCGTGGAGGGATTTTTAATTGACATATATGCAATAACCATAAAGCAATCAGGAAGTGTACTGAGGTCAGTTACATAACTCCAGGTTGTTCCTGAACTTTGGTAACCAGATGAGATAGGGAGGGCTGGCGGGGATGAAGAAAGATGAACAGTACCGGATCCATCAAAATCAAGCTCGTTAATTCCCGGAAGTGCTGCAAATTGAGCTTCGGTACCAACAAAAAGTCGTGCATTGTAAATAAACCACCCGGGTTCATTAAGCTGGTATTTAATTTCCAATTGTGTCTGGTCGTTTCCGATTGAAACGGTCGCGGGGGAAATTGTTTGGTCATAATCTACCATTGGTGCTACAACCGGTGTTCCACAGTAAACCAGCTCAGCTTTAATTTGATCTTCAGAACCAAAGTTTGATACGTCAGGGTTCTCTGCTGGCTCACTTTTATCGCATCCAATGAATGCGAATGGTAATGCAAACAGCATTACAACTGTTATATTCATCAGCTTTTTCATTTTTTCTTTTTTAAGGTGTCAATGATTAACATGGCAAGGTTTTATTTTGTTCAATTTTATTCGAAATAATTACAATAAATTTACCCGCATTTGCCTGTCTTACCACAACTTACAAAATAATTAGACTATTCGCATACGTCAAAACGTGAAAATACTAATTTTTTATTAATCCATAACATTTGTTGTCCTAATGTTCTACAAATATATCGGTGTGCCCGCCTCAGGAGGGCGCATCAAAATATTAGATGCACAAAATCTGAGCGTTTGTCATCAAGAACCTTGCAATTAGAGCAATTCTATTTTCAATATGATATTGATAATCATAGGTTTGATAGTTTTTAAGCAGCCATTAAATAACCCGAAACACATTAAATGTTAATGTATCACGCAAGAGTGAATTTCAGTTTTCGGAAAATTCAAAAAAATAAAACAGCCCCTAACCCACCCCTCACAATAAAATTGTGGATTGGCAAGCCCGAGGCTGTCTTTTTTTTATGTAAACTTAAAAATTTACTGCACTTCCTGCTTTGGTTTGTTGTTCATGTCGTGCTTCATGTCGTGATCCATGTCCTGCTTTATAACAATTACATGGAGCAATATAGATTGAAAAAAGAAAATGCCAAAACCAGTGGAGGGGATTTTTATGCCACTGCAAAAAAAAGAATCAGCTTAAGATTTGCCGGTTACGTTAACAATGCGGTAAAGGATAACACACTATTGTTCAGGGATGCATATAAACTAACAACCCTCAAAGGCAATACCTACAATAGATTTATTAACGAATATCTGTATCAGGCATGAGTTTGTATTTGGTTGATAGCAACTTCTTTATACAAGGAAGTGATTTAAGGGTGGTTTGATTGGATACCAGATAAATATTTTTAGAAATGTTAGGAAGGAAATCATGTTGGTATAAGGAAAGTTTGTACTTTTAACGGGAATTCTGGTATTATAGCAAGTGAATTTAATTAGTATCGCAAAAATGATTTCAACGAATCAATCAATATATTAAATAACCAAAACATATGGATTCATATTTACCTAATCAAGAAAACTTAATTTCCGAAAACGATGAGAAAATCGTATATAAATATTGTGATGATGATGGAACTCCAATTTTCACAACTAAAGAAATTATACGAAACAAAAAGGTATATATCTTTCATCCATACAATATCAATCCTACTAATGGAAGCGTAAGCTCAAAAAGAATAAAAACGATAGAATTAAGAGGTTGGGAGAGTATTGCGGCCCTTCCCAAAGATATCAAAACAAATGGCAGGTATGGACTTGCAACTCAAAGAATAAAACTATTTTTTTCTTTCTTGTATCCTAAATTCAAAAATCTTAATAAAGTTACTATTGGAATTAATATTAGAAATAGATTTTTAGAAAAAACTCTTTCTATTAACTGGGCAGACCTTGATGTTATTCTCAGAAAGATTGCTAACGAACAAAGGTGGTATGACCGCAGAAAACTTATGATAAACAACAGCTTAGCGAATATTAGCACTAAACTGGCTAAAGATAAGGCTTATTTAAACGCAGGGCAATTAGATGCTTTTCTCGGTAAATTTGATTCATTTGAAAAAGTAACAAAGGGTGATATTGAATCACTTTCAAAGGTGCTGGAAACGGCTCCCCCAAGTAAAATTTCTATAACTTCAAATTTTATTAAAACTAGGGATAAAATTAACAATGTGTTTATTGAAGATTTGATAAAGAATTTTGAGCGATTATTGTCATCTAAAGTTGATAATGAAAAACAGTGGCAAAAGTTCTTTGGGGAAAATTCATGGATATTAAATCACTTATTCCCATTTGAAGTAATATTAAGGCAACAAGAAGCATATGTTGGTGGTAAATCTCTAGAAAATAAAGATGGTAGAATAGTCGATTTTCTATTCCAAAATGGATTTCAAGTCAATTTTGCTTTGTTAGAAATAAAAACACATAAAAAGGATTTATTAAAAAATACTCCTTATCGAAAACCTGATGTTTATTCATATTCAGATGACTTATCTGGTGGCGTTAGTCAATGTCTTGATCAAAAAGATATTTTCATTAGAGAGTTTGGAAACAAGGAAAAGATTGTTGACCCTAAAACGATATTGGTGATAGGATTAAAAAGTGAATTAAATGAGCATCAATCAAAATGTTTTGAACTTTTAAGAGCTAACCAAAAGAATGTAGACATACTAACGTTCGATGAGTTATTAGCAAAACTAAAAGGGTTACAGAGAGTTTTATCAGAGAAGTGATTGCATTGGTACGCTGATGATATTTAATCCCTAACTTCCATTGCCTTAACTCATTCATCCTTCAAATTTCACTTGCAAAACCGAATGAACTCAAAATATAAAAAGTTAGAGCTTTGCTGGCCCGGCAAAGACATTGATGTAAAGCCCGAACCCCGTGTACTTATTGAGGACCCGGAGAAATCTTATGGGGAGGCTGACACAGCAAATATGCTGATTCATGCCGACAATCTGCTGGCCTTAAAAGCGTTGGAACAAAACTTTAGTGGAAAAATAAAGTGCATTTACATTGACCCACCTTACAATACCGGCAATGCTTTTGAGCATTATGACGATGGTTTGGAGCACAGCATTTGGCTGAATATGATGAAGTCGCGCCTTGAAATTCTTTATAAACTTTTATCTGATGATGGCAGCATCTGGATTTCGATTGATGATGACGAAAGTCATTATTTAAAAGTGCTTTGTGATGAACTCTTTGGTAGAAAAAACTTTGTTTCCAATGTAATCTGGGAGAAGAAATTTTCTCCACAAAATGACACAAAATGGCTTTCTGATAGCCATGATCACATATTGGTATTTGCGAAAAATAAAGATGGCTGGAGACCCAATCTACTACCCAGAACAGAGGAGATGGATAGTCGGTATAAAAATCCAGACAATGACCCTAGAGGCATTTGGACATCTTCAGATTTAACTGTTAAAACATACTCTGAAAGCACCGATTATCCCATAAAATTACCAAGCGGTAGAGTTGTTAAACCTACTCAATCAAGATGCTGGTCAGTTTCCAAGGAGAAATTTAATGAGTTATCAGAAGATAACAGGATATGGTTTGGTGAATCAGGCAATAACATGCCACGATTAAAAAGGTTTCTCTCTGATGTACAAGCAGGTTCCGTTAGTAAAACCATTTGGTACAGAACAGAGGTCGGCGACAATCAGGAAGCAAAAAAGGAGGTAAAATCGTTCAAGAATGATGATGTATTTACAACCCCCAAACCTGAAAAATTAATTCAACGGATTATCCAGTTAGCTACCAATGAAGGTGATTTTGTTCTCGATAGCTTTCTGGGCAGCGGCACTACCGCTGCCGTGGCCCACAAAATGAAACGCAAATACATAGGCATTGAATTGGGCGAACATTGCAATACCCACTGCCTGCCCCGCCTGAAAGCGGTTTGCGATGGCTCCGACCAGGGCGGCATTTCAAAGGCGGTGCAATGGAAAGGTGGCGGTGGCTTCCGGTTTTACAATCTGGCACCCAGCCTGCTGAAAAAAGACAAATACAACCAATGGGTCATTAATCCTAAATACAACGCCACCCTGCTGGCGGCATCTATGGCCCGGCAGGAAGGGTTTATCTATAAACCCAGCGAAGAGGTGGTTTGGAAACAAGGCTTTGCTACCGAATACCACTTTATTTTCACCACCACCACCCATATAACGCCCGATATTGTTGAGCAAATCCTTAGCGAAATGAAACCCGAAGAGAGCCTGCGCATCTGTTGTACGGCTTTTAACGAGGGTTGCAATGAACTTTCATCCCGCATCGAAATCAAAAAAATACCCGATATGATTCTCGGCAAGTGCGAATTTGATAAGGAAGATTACTGCACCGAAACCAACATTATCAACATGCCTGCCGATCCCGATGCACCGGCTTTTATCCCTTCGTTTGTTAACCCGGAGGTAAAGCCCGAAACGGCTGTAATTGAAAAAGATAAGCCTACACAAACTAAATTATTGTTTTGATATGGGAAATAAAAAGACAATCCGTGTGGAGGATAACCTTATTCAGATAACCTCCTTCAACAATGAAGATTACATTTCACTAACTGACATGGCGCGTAGTCAATTGCAGGAGGTGATTATTATAAAATGGCTAAGCCTTAAAAGCACCATTGAATATCTTGGGGAATGGGAGCTTTTGTACAATCCAGGTTTTAATTATACCGAATTCGGTACAATTAAAAATACAGCCGGAAGTAATAACTTTGTCTTATCGGTAAAGCAATGGCTTGAACGCACCCATGCCATTGGAATCACAGCAAAAGCAGGAAGATATGGCGGCACCTATGCGCACAACGACATTGCCTTTCAGTTCGGCATGTGGATTAGCCCAAAGTTTCAACTCCTTTTAATCAAAGAGTATCAAAGGCTGAAGGCAGAAGAAAACGATAGGCTTAATATTGAGTGGAGTGTAAAGCGATTGTTGAGCAAAACCAATTATCACCTGCAGACAGATGCCGTTCAAAAACACATCATTCCACAAAAAAATTATTCCAAAAATAAAGAATGGCTGCTTTACGCAGAAGAAGCGGATTTACTAAATGTTGCACTTTTTGGTTGTACCGCGAAAGATTGGCGTGAAGCAAATCCACAACTCTCTGAGATTAATCTAAATATCAGAGACATGGCAAGTATAAATGAGCTTACTGTTTTATCAAATATTGAAAGTATGAACTCAATATTAATAAAGCAAAAAATCGCCAAGGACATACGATTTGAGCAGATAGTTGAAATAGCATCTTACCAATTACAAATACTCAACGAGAAGGATGAATTAAAATCCATTAAGAAAAACCCCAATAAACAGTTAAAAAAAGGCAAATCTTAAGCATATGGCCCGTAGCACAGCATACATTGGCAATACCATGAGTTTAAGGGACCCGCTGAAACAAAGTCTGCAGGTTCTGGATGATATGGTAAACAAATCGGGTCTATTGGGCTCGGCACCCATAGTTGAAAAAGAAAACACCCTGAAGGCAGCCTATCCACTTTTCGAAGCCTTTGAAAGGGAGTTTCCGTCGGTTTGCTATTCCATTGCTACCGGCATAGGCAAAACGCGTTTGATGGGTGCTTTTGTCACCTGGCTGGTCAAAGAAAAAGGCATTCGCAACTTCTTTATCCTGTCGCCCAACATCACCATTTACGACAAACTGAAAGATGATTTTGGCAACAAAGGCGCTGAAAAATATGTATTCAAGGGATTGCCTGAAATTGGGAACAAGGCCGTTATTATCACGGGCGAGGATTATGAAACCAAGGGTATAAAAGCCTCCGATGATTCCATTCAAATCAATATGTTCAACATCGGCAAGATAAATGCCGACATCAAAACCACCACCAAAGATGGAAGGGTGTTGCCTCCGCGCATCAAGCGTTTCAGGGAAACACTGGGCGATAGCTATTACAATTATCTTGTCAACCTCAAAGACCTGGTTATTATTATGGATGAATCGCACCGCTACCGGGGTGAGCGGGGCATGGAAACGCTTAATGAACTTAACCCTATACTTGGTATTGAGCTTACGGCCACCCCCATTGATGCACGTACCAACCAGCGCTTTAAAAACGTGGTGTTTGAGTATGGCCTGGCCGATGCTTTGCGCGACGGGAAATACATCAAAAATCCGGCAGTAGTTACCCGCGCCAATGCAAATTTTGATGGCATGGATGCCGGTGAAATTGAAAAACTGAAGCTGAACGATGCCATTCAGATGCACCTCGATACAAAAATTGCCATTCAGAATTATGCTGCCGACAACGATAAAAACCCGGTAAAGCCAACCATACTCGTCTCCTGCAGGGATACCACCCATGCCAAAAGCATTTACGATTACATGGTTTCCAGCAAATTTTACGATGGGGAGTACCGTGAAAAGGTGTTGCAGATAGATTCCACCACCAAAAGCGAAGCCCAGGTAGAACAACTGCTTACCCTCGAAAAGCCGGGCAATCCCATTGAAATTGTGATTCATGTGGACATGCTCAAAGAAGGCTGGGACGTTGCCAATTTATATACCATCGTGCCATTGAGGGCAGCCAATGCCATTACCCTGATTGAGCAAACCATAGGCCGTGGATTGCGCCTGCCTTTCGGCGGGAAGCGTACCGGTGTGGCAAAAGTGGATATGCTCTCGATAATGATGCATGATAAATTTCAGGAAGTGGTGGATGCAGCCAAAGACCCAAATTCATTGCTTCACTCCATTGGCAAAATAGAACTCACCAAATCCGATTTAAATTCACGCAAGGAAACTGTCGCATCCAGAACCAAGGATGTGGTTGAACTGGAAGAGGAGGGCATTAAAATTGAGCAGATTAAGGACGAACAAATCAGGCAAAAAGCCAAAAGCAAGCATATTGCGCGGACTTCGGTAAGTGCAGCCGTGCGCCGGAAAATAGACGATAAAGCCATAAAAAACCCTAAGGATTTAACCGATGAAAAGGTAAAAGCGGCAACCATCAACGAGATTAAGGAAAGTATAAAAGCGGATTTTACGGAGCTTACCCCGAAAGAGCAGGAGTTTATCGCCAAAGAGCTTGATATGGTGTATGGTGAAGTGGTGGAGAATATCATAAGGAATAATATACTTATTCCCAACATCCGCATCACCATTTCCGAAAACAAAAGCATCATCAGCGATTTTGATTTAGACACCACTTCGTTTTCAGAAAACATACTGCAACAGGAATTTGAACTCATACGACAGACCATATACGACCACAAAACCGATAAAATTAAAATCACGGCCCGTGACCTTGAATTTCCTGAATACAGCATTCTTGAATTGCTTAAAAAGAAACCCGAGATTGATTACGACAGCAATGCCGACGTTTTGTACAGCCTGTGTGAACAAGCGGTAATGGCGGTAAAAGATTCATTAAAGAAGCCCGAAACCCTGGGCGATACCATATTGACGTATCGTGAGTTAATTGCGAATAAAATCTACGCCCAGGTTAAAGACCACCTGACCATACAAATCACGTCTAAATCCAAACCCGAGCCTGAACCTTATGCCCTGGTTTTGCCCTGGAATTATTCAAAAGAAAAGGGAGAGGAGATATTAAACTTCAGGACAACGGTAAGCCCAAAACTACTATCGTCAAAGGTTTTCAATGGTTTTGCCCGTTCCTGCCACGACAAATACAAGTTTGATTCGGTACCCGAAAAACGGTTTTCGGAGATTATAGAAAATGCGAAACCGGAAGAAGTTGAACGGTGGCTGCGCCCGGCCTCAAAGCAGTTCAACATCTGGTACAACAACAACTCCGAGCGTTACGTCCCCGATTTTGTTGTGGAAACAGCAGACACGATTTATCTTATTGAAATAAAGGCAGAAAATGAAATGGAAGACCGCACAGTACAATTGAAAGCAGAAGCAGCCATCAACTATTGCCAAACAGCCAGCGAAATAAACGCCGCCCGCAACGAGAAACCATGGAAATACGCCCTTATCCCACACGACAAAACAGACACCAATATGGATTTTATGCGATTGGTAACGGAGTATGGGAGGAGTATGAAAGGAGCGGCTGTTTAAATGGGGGATTAAAGAGGATTTAAAAACGGTTTAAAAGAGTTAACAGGGATGATAGATGCGAAGGCAAACTTCATTTACTCAAACTACAAGTCAGATGAAATAATAAGCTTAATCTATCGGATTGATAGAGATTCTTTTGAAAATTACTATAATGGGTTGATTTTAAGATCACTTTTTAGAACGGAACAACGTTTTGGTGCTTGGCGAAGGCGGGGATTTTTACCACTAAACTTCCTACGAAGCACGAATGTTCATATTTACGAAAAACTGTCAAACGAAGAACTGAACCCCCGCTTGCGCCAAATCGATGTTGGCAGCTGGGCTTTTCTTTGTCCGTGCAACATTCTGGTTGCGATAGCTATTTCCAAATTTTTAATCGTTTTTCTATTTCTGCAACTAATTGTTGATTATTCTGAAAAATGAAATTGGTAGCTACAAGTTGTTTCAATTTACTCGCTGCCTCTTTTGGCGTTAAAACAAATGTTTCCACAAGTTTATCAAAAATCCAAATCATACCGTGATATTCAATGTCCTTGTTTTTTGCACAATTACGTAACGCCTTGTCACTACTCAATACACAAGCATTTAACTTATTAGCAATGTATAATACCGATTTGTCCGTTTCTGATAATGATTTCGGATATTCTTCCAAATAAATTTCTATAAAATCTTGTTCCTGTAAATTATGAATAATAAGCCTGTTAACAGACTGATATGCTTTAAGGACTTGTTGCTGTTCGGGGTATAACTCAAAATATCAGAACTCCTGACCTCGTTCAACAAAAATAAGTATTTGCGAACACATTA
>ENA-UOOR01003120-UOOR01003120.1-fermentation-metagenome-genome-assembly--contig:-NODE-3120-length-15285-cov-5.830991_pt1 | contig 15285 bp, 12 predicted proteins | sample MGYA00245780_ERZ724029 | MGnify/ENA primary metagenome ERZ724029 (study PRJEB28704, sample SAMN03018315) | fermentation metagenome | biome: anthropogenic terrestrial biome; feature: soil; material... | reverse complement strand
AATTCCTTCTCCTCAATGCCTGCTTCTTTCAAGGACATAGGCATCTCTAAACGCTTCATTAAATCGATAATCGCTTCAATTAATTTATCAACAGCTTCTTCATTTGAATTGAACTTGAGTCCCATAGCTTTAGCAATGTCAGCAAAACGCTCAGGTGCTTGGTAAAACTCATATTTAGGATAGCCAACTCTCTTTGAAGGCTTAGACGCATTATACCGAATTACATGGGGTAGTAGAAGTGCATTAGCTCTACCATGAGGAATGTGGAAACGAGCGCCTAAAATATGAGCCATACTATGGTTGAGTCCTAGGAAAGCATTAGTAAAAGCCATACCAGCTAAACAACTGGCATTGTGCATCTTCTCCCTAGCTCTTGGGTCTTCAGCTCCATAACGATAACTTCTCTCTAAATATTCAAATACTATTTGAATTGCTTTTATCGCTAAAGCATCAGTATAATCTGAAGCCATAACTGAAACATAAGCTTCGATCGCGTGCACCAATACATCCATTCCTGTGTCTGCCGTTACTCTTGCCGGAACTGTTTTGACTAGATTAGGATCAATAATCGCAATATCTGGTGTTAGTTGGTAATCGGCTAGTGGATATTTGATACCTTTATTTTTGTCTGTAATGACCGCAAAAGCTGTAACTTCGCTGCCGGTGCCACTTGTGGTAGGTATGGCCACAAACTTAGCTTTATTACCTAATTCGGGGAAAGTAAAGGTTCTTTTTCTAATATCCATAAATTTCAAGCGTAGCGCATCAAAGTCTGTCTCAGGGTGTTCGTAAAAAAGCCACATACCTTTGGCTGCATCCATTGGTGAGCCCCCACCTAGAGCAATAATTGTGTCTGGTTGAAAACGCTGCATCAGGCTAACACCTTTTTGCACTGTCTCTACAGATGGATCTGGTTCTACTTCACTAAAGATCTCATAACTAATACCAATCTTTTCTAGTTGGTAGGTCACCTTTTTAATATAGCCAATGTCTATCATAGTTTTGTCGGTTACTATAACTGCTTTTTTCGCCCAATGCATCTTAGAGAGATACTCTAGTGAACCTGGTTCGAAATAGATGCGTGGGGGGACTCTAAACCACATCATATTGACCCTCCGCATATCCAATCTTTTTATATTTAATAGGTTATCTACACTTACATTAGCTGTTGTCGAATTTCGTCCCATCGAACCACAACCTAGGGTGAGGGAAGGATTATTGTTGGTATAAATGTCGCCAATCGCTCCTTGAGCTGATGGGCAGTTAACTAAAAGTCTACCAGTCCTTACTCGTCTGCCAAACTCGCGAATAACCTTTTCATCATTAGAGTGAATTACTGCTGAATGGCCTAAACCACCAAACTCGGTCATATCTTCGCAACGTTTGATACCTTCGCGGTAATCTTCTACTTTATAAAAAGCTAAAATGGGGCTAAGTTTTTCTCTCGATAGTGGATAATCTGGTCCTACACCATCTAGTTCTGCTAGCAAAACTCTTGTTCCAGCTGGAACTTTGATGTTAGCCATGGAGGCAATCTTTTCTGCAGATTGTCCCACAACCATTGGACTCATCGAATGTCTTTCCTTGTCGATAGCTACCTCTTCTACTTTTTTTATCTCTTCAGGGCTTAAGAAATAGCCACCATTTTCAGCGAACAGTTTCTTAACTTTGTTAGCTACTTCTTTATCAACAATAACAGCTTGTTCTGAAGCGCAGATCATGCCATTATCAAAAGTTTTAGATAAGATCAAATCGTTAACAGCTCGATAAAGATTAGCTGTTCTCTCAATATAAGCAGGCACATTACCAGGTCCTACTCCTAAAGCTGGTTTACCACTAGAATAAGCAGCACTAACCATACCAGACCCACCCGTAGCTAAAATTAAAGCTACATCAGGATGACGCATTAGATAGTTGGTTGCATCTATAGAGGGGTATTCGACCCAGCTAATACAACCTTCAGGAGCCCCTGCTTGAATAGCTGCTTCTTTCATGATGCTGGCTGCCTTTATTGAACAATTCATACTCTTAGGATGAAAACTAAAGATAATTACGTTTCTGGTTTTAAGAGCAATTAGTGCTTTGAACATAGTTGTCGAGGTAGGGTTGGTAACAGGTGTTACACCAGCAATGATACCAACAGGTTCGGCAATTTTTACATATCCTTCTTCTGGGTTATCTTCGATAACTCCAACGGTCTTTTCTCTTTTAATATCATGATAAACATATTCTGTAGCAAAGAGATTTTTGGTTACTTTATCTTCATATACACCCATACCAGCTTCATTAACTGCCATGTGTGCTAACTCCATATGATGATCTACTCCCGCTAAAGCCATAGCTTTTACTATGCGGTCAACATCATCTTGGGTCAGGTCGAGCATCTGAGTCGACGCTTTTTTTGCTTTAGTCACCAACTGATCAATATGGGTTTTGAAATCAACTTGCTTCTCGGCCATAACCATCCTCCTCAGACCGTCAGGTGTATTTTTTCTGACTTTGTTATTTTTTTAACTATCTATATTTTAACTGGTCCCCGGATGTTTGTCAACATTTTAACAAAATGTTTTTGTTAATTTTTTGTCAATAATAGTTAACTACTAGAGACCTTGATTTTAGTGGGTTTCTGGACTCTTCCCTTTGTCTTCCCACTTTATAGAATCTTTACTATTGTTCGCCGGTTTACAATACTCTCTTTTATTTTTCTGGTTATTATCTTTCCTATCTGCAAATACTTTACATTATTCCCAATAATAATTTATAATGATCATGGGGTTATAAAGTGGACAAAAAATGGAAAATATTTAGGAGGTTGTTGGTTGTATGAAGAAGTTTGTCCGGCCGTCCTTACTCCTGGTAATTGTTACCTTATTTGTGTTGAGTGGCTGTGGTCCATCTAAACCTGCTAACGAAGCACCTAAAATTACAAACACTAGTCCTGCCTCTCCAGCTAGCGTAGAAGTAGGTAAGCAACTATCGTTTTCTGCTGTGGCAACGGATCCAAACAATGATACTCTTGCTTACAAATGGACAACAACTAAAGGTACATTTAACTCAACTACTGGAACTGACGTAATTTGGACAGCTCCAAACACTGTTGGGTCAGCTCAAGTAACTGTTACTGTCTCCGACGGTAAATTAGAAACCAAATATACTTGGACTGTAAATGTCATTGCAGAAAGTAATACCATCCTCATTACCGAAAACATCGCCTTAGATACTACCTGGAAAGCTGGAAAAACTTATATAGTTAACGACATTACACTTAATGCTCACCTAACAATTGAACCAGGCACAATCATCAAATTCAAAGAAAATTGTGGCTTAACTGTAGATACTGCAGGTTCTATTACAGCAGTTGGAACTAGTGCCCTACCAATTATATTTACTTCAATCCGCGATGATGCACACGGTGGCGACACTAATAAAGATGGCAGTAACTCCAAACCTGCGGTTGCCGATTGGCGCTTTATTGACCTATATAATAGCCGTTTTTCTACCTTTACTCATTGCCAGTTCTATTACGGAGGTTCTGGTTATAGGGATAGCGTTCTTACCGTAAATCTAGCTAAAGCTACTATTGACAATTGTACCTTTGCTTTTAATAAGGGTACCGTGAATGGTGCTCTCGACTTAGCAGGTGCACTTCAAGACACGATTGTAACCAATAATAAATTTTATCAAAATATTATTCCGTTAGTTATCAATGCTCAGATAAACATTGATAACTCTAACGTATTTAAAGATCCAAATAATCCTGCTGTCACCAATACTAAAAATGGTATTTTCCTCTACAACGGTGACTACTATATGCGTAAATCTTTATCTTGGCAAGAAACTGAAGTACCTTTTGTTATAACTAACGATCTGAATATCGATTCAGGCTTCACTCTATCTTTGAGCCCTGGCGTAGTAGTTAAGTTCCAAGAAGGTTTTTCCTTAACTGTTGAGGGTAGTCTTAAAGCTAAGGGTACTGCTTCTCAGCCTATCGTCTTTACCTCGTATCGTGACGATCGCTTAACCGATACCAATGGCGATGGCACTGTAACTAAGCCTAATGCTAGCGATTGGCAGCGCATATCTTTAGATAATTCACCTCTTGCCAGCAATGAATTTGAGTACTGCCAATTCTTGTATGGTGGAAAATTAAGTGGTATAGATAGTGTTTTACGGGTTTACTTTACCGACGCTATACTCAATAACTGTACCTTCGCTTATTCTAATGGTAGTGAATATGGCGCTTTATATCTAGGCAATGCTAATAAAATGACTATCAATTCTTGCACCTTCTATGGAAACGAGATACCTCTTGTAATTAATACTTTAGTCGATGTTGCTCCTGGCAATAAATTTTTCAACCCAAATAATACTGCAATTAAAAACACAAAAAATGGTATCTTCGTAAGCAGCGATTCCTATACTTTCGATAAAGCTGTTAACTGGACCGAAACAGCTGTCCCGTATGTTATTCCTAACTATATGGATATTGATACAACTGGCAAAATAACGCTAGGAACTGGTGCTATTATCAAGTTCATGATTGATGCTGGTTTTAGTTACTCAGGATCAAACTTGGTAAACTATAGTTCAGCCAAATTTACTGCCTACTCTGATGATACCTTAGGCGGTGATACCAACGCTGATGGTTCTTCATCTGGTTATGCCAGTTATTGGGATGGTATATACAACTACAACAGTGGAATCTATGCGAACTGGTCTAACATCTATTTTGCTGCTAATAAATAACTAAGTAAAAAGGGCTGACAAAAATTGATATGCTCCCTTTGTGGTAAACAGCGAAAATAACAAAACTGTTTATCATAAGGGAGCATTTTTATATGGGGAGAAAACCGATATTTGTTAAGTAAGTTGTCGTATCATCTTTTAAATGTACGAACTTTTTAACATTCCGAGCTGAGTTATTTTTATATTCGTCTTCTTTAATGGGAGTTAGTGATACATAACTTGGTAATGTCCAATCTCTAATGTTTTTAGACCATCTCAATCCTAAGGAGAAAAAAGATGGCTAAGAATAAGAAATATTCCAGAGAGTTTAAGAAGTCAGTGCTTAGAAGGTTGAAGAATCAATTAATGACCTCCATTTGCGAAGAACTCGGAATATCAAGAAGCACTATTTATAAAATGGATAAATTAAAATAACGACGATAAACAGCCTGATTTAGATAAATAACAAAATTATGCGGAAGCTGATTGATGTTGTAGTCGGGTTTTATAAACTCGCTTAAGGGTTGATTTATTTCCGCAGATTACGTTGTTGTCTTAATTGTAATAAATGCTATTCTATGTTTGGACCGGTCAATTACTATAAGGAGAGACTCATATGATCTATATTGCTGAAAATCTAAGATCTCTTCGAAAAGGTATGGAGCTTACTCAAGAGGAAATTGCAGAGATACTCTGCGTTTCGCCTCAGAGCGTTAGCAAGTGGGAACGCGGGGATACATTTCCGGATATTACACTATTACCTGCACTTGCCAACCTTTTCAAAACTAGCATTGACGCGTTGATAGGAATGGATAAAATTCTCGAAGCGGAGGCGAGAATAGCTATTTTTGAAACTGAACACGCTTATTTGCGTACAGGTGACCACCGAGCTGCTGCTGCGGTTATTGAAGAAGCATTGAAGACATTTCCAAACGATTACAGTTTTATGTCAGAACTCGCATTAGCTTACTCTTTTGACAAAGAACCAGATAAACTTAAACAAGCTGTAGTGCTATGTGAACGAGTTTTGTCTGGAAATCCTTCAGAGAAAGTACGACATACTACTCAAGCTGCCTTATGCTTAATCTATTTAAAAATTGGCGACAAAGATAAAGCGATTGCAATGGCTAAAAATTTACCGCACACACGTGAAAGCCGTGAAGCTATACTTGCTCAGTGCGAAAAAGAGATGGCACCAACTGACATTGACGCATACCTAAAACTCATTGCTCTTGGCGAGGAGACTAATCAGGATATAGAAAAATAATTATATCGATTGTTATTTAACCGTCTTTAAACAAGCTCCTCGAACTATATCAAAAGGTATTTGTGACAAATTGATAAAATGCTTTAAGCACTTAAATCACCGCAGGTACGTAACCTTAGAAGAGTTTCAGTAGTAAAGAGCAAACAATAGAAAGTCATTAATCTGTAATAAAACAAAACCCCGCTATATCTGATATGCTCCCCTTGTGGTAGACAGTGGAAATAACTGTTTATTATAAGGGGAGCATTTCTGTAAGGGTAGAACACCGTAAGTTCCATATGAGCAAAATTCATCTGCTGTTAAAGCGTATCTCGCTGGGGCTACCGTGACTATCTGTCTAGTATTACAACGCGAAAATAGTATCAATTTCTCAATTGATACTATTAAGGGTATTATATTATTACCGTGGTCTACTTGACCGGGAGCTGGCTAAATATTCTGCCAGCTCTTTTCAATTTCAAGATATATTTAAGTCAATAAAAAAGGGGCTTATGCCCCTTTTAATTATAGACTAACTTTTCTACCTTCAGCATTTGATTTGTAAGCTGCCATGGCTAGTCGGACACCCTTTAGGCCATCGAAACCATTAACAGGTACTGGTGTGCCATTTTGTAATGATTGAATGAAGGCTTTCATCTCAGCATCCCAGCCACCACCAGTGCAATCTTTCAATTCAATCCAGCCTGGTCCACCAATAATCTTCTTCTTGTCTACATAGATCTTAATTGGTGTGCTATAGTCGATAACCATTGAACCATCTTCGCCATAAACTTCGATACCAAGAATACCACTCTTAGAAGACCAACCTACCTCTAGGTATCCCATTGCACCGTTATCGAAGTTTACAGTACAGATAGCATTATCTTCAACTTCCATAGTACGTACTAAAGTACCGAGGTTAGCAGAGATATCTTTGATATCACCGACTAAGAAACGCATGATATCTAGAGCATGGATACCCATGTCTAAAAGGGCACCGCCACCGGCTAGTTCTTTATTGAAGAACCAGTTGCTCTTAGCAGGCCAGGAGATATATGGACCTTCGTGAGCAAAGCGAACTCTGATCATGAATGGTTTGCCAATAACACCTTGGGCAATTAGTTCTTTGGCTTTTTGGTTATAATTATAGAATCTATGAGTGAAGCCTACCATTAATTGAACATTATTTCTCACTGCAGCTTCAATCATAGCTTCACATTCTTCGTCATTAATAGCCATTGGCTTTTCACAAAGAACATGTTTGCCTGCGTTACAAGCATCAATTGTTTGAGAAGCATGGAATTTATTTGGTGTACAGACAGAAACTGCATCGATGTCAGCCTTAGCTAGCATCTCTTTGTGATCTGTATATACTTCTTTAATCCCAAACTTAGCAGCCATCTCTTCTGCGCGGTCCTTGTTTACATCACAGATAGCTCTAATTTCACAGAGCTCGGGTATTTTCGAGTAACCCATGAGATGAGCGTGCTCTGCAATAGCACCAGCACCAATGACACCTACTTTAATCTTGTTAGGCATTTTATGACCTCCCTGATTTAATCGTCGGTAGTTTATTCTAGGTTTAGAATTACTGTCCTGCTACATAATAAACTTTACTTCATTTCTCTAGGAAAAGACAACTAAATAAATTGCTATTATTACTATATAACATTCTTCAGCTTATCTTTATAGCCTTTTACTTAGCCACTCTGCTTCTCTTCTAACTATTTGAGGAGTTGCATCGTCGCCATGGTATTCAAGTGAAAGATAACCAGTATATTCATTCTCTTTGAGTACGCTAATAAGTTTCTCAAGTTTGAGATCACCATCACCTAAAAGTTGATGGCTATAATAAGTCCCCTCTATTAAAAAGGCTTTAGGAGCACTACTTGGCAATTTTTTTAGGTCCTTCATATGCACCAGACTAAGCCTCGTACCTAAAGTTTTTACTGCTTTATCTAAATAGTCGGCATTGCCAATAAATAGATTAGCTGGGTCTAAAATTACCCCTAGGTTATCTGCACCTATATCATCAATTAACCTCATCGCATTATCGGCACTATCAGCAAGATCGCCATGGTGTAATTCAAAATAGAGTTTTAGAGGGTTAGCTATATGAGCTGCCTCTTTTAACCCTATTACAGCTCTTTTGTATAGGTTAGGATCAATATCTCCAAGGCTAGGGCCTCCTGGATATACTCTTATTGCAGGAGCACCAATCGCTTGGGCCAGGTCTACATATTTAGCTAATTCAGCAAGAATACTTTGGTGGTCACCACTAGTAAATCCACCTGTATAAGCGCCAATATTCACAACTGCTAGACCTTGTAAAAGTTCTCTGGCTTGGTCTGGTGGTGTGTTTGGCGGCAAGTGGCGGCCATTAATTTCAATAGCACCCAAAAATCTTGCAGCTTCTACAGCTTCTGTAGCTTTGTAACTTTGCAACACTAAGGTATTTAAAGCGATTTGCATGGGATTCCCCCTCAATCTAAGTCGCCAAATAAACTGCCTGGTGAGTTTTGTTCTTCTAGTTTCTCTCCGGTGAAGATGCTCGACTCTAGAAACTTATCATAATCAGTCCAACCAGCTGAAACACCTTCTAAAACAGCTTGAACTCTTGCTAACTTCGAAGACGAGTAGTCCGATAAATACACAGCGTAAGCTTCTGGAGTTTGGGGCAAAACAGGTGAACCCCATTCTTTTTTGCCATGGTGAGAAAGGATTATATGCTTAACTTGAGCACTTTCTAATGCTGATAACTCTTCTAAGTAGGGTAATAGCATCTCTATACCTAGTTGCATATGTCCGTTCAAGCGACCTTCATCTGTTAGAGTAAAAGCTGCCCCAGTAAACTCATATTCCCTTAATTTGCCAATATCGTGCATTAATGCTCCCACTGTCACTAATCCTGTGGATAGTTTGTAGGTTTTAGCCATAAACAAACACATTTCAGCAACTTCTAAGCTATGTTGTGCCAAACCTCCAAGCCAATTATGGTGAATTGAGGTAGCTGCAGGCCATAAAAGGAATTTGCTTCGTATAGAGTTACTACCTAATACTTTACAAAGAAAATTTCTTCCGGGGCTCTTTGGCAAGGCTTCTATAATTGAATCTAAGCGTTTATCTAACTGTTCTTTGGTAAAGGGTCCTTCAGGGATAAAATTCCTTGGATCGACTTCTTCTGGATTTATTGCACTAGCTTCGTCTACATTAATCTGCAAAGAGCCCTTAAATTCAACAACTGAACCTTTGATTTTAATGGGGTATCCATCTTTCATGAGTTCGTTAAGGGTAAAAACCCCTTGCCAAACCCGTCCAGAAACTTCACCAGTAGCATCTTTTAAATTAAATTTCAAATAATACTCATTAGGCTTGTTGTTATAAGGAACCATTTGCTTTTGGGTAACAACAAATATATCTTCAATCTTCTGACCAACTGTTAGGTCCTTGATAAATATCTTAATTGGTCATAACCGCCTTTCCACATACAGTCTATTTAAACTATATTTTCATAATTCTCACCTTAATAGCCGTACTCCTGCAAAAATGGTTATCTCTGCTAATTTCGGAGAAACTAAATTCTGAGGTGAACTAAGATGGATGTAAAGTTATTTCCGGAAAAGCCCGAACCCTATTTACCACTAACTATAATTTATCAGGGACGTATTGGTGATAATGCCCAGGTAGTTAGAGTTCATGGAGGTTATGGGGCTGTTAATTGGGAGGAAGTTTTTGATTTACCGATGCATCTTTGGCCTGATCATGGCTGGACAATCAATATAGCTGTACTGCCACAACAGCTTTTAAATCTGACTTTTCATGACGGTGAAGGTAATTGGGACGAAGTTATGCAAGTAGCAATTAAATCTTCCTAAAGGAAAATCTATTGGTAAGCCGTAACCCTTTAGTGGAGGGGTTTATATGTATGTCAGTAGATCTTCACTACTAGATTTTCTTACCTATTACTTCGAAAAATTCACTCAGCACCAATTAGGACAGGTTTTACTCGTCTTTTGGGAGCTCCTTACTCAATACCTTCCTTATCTTATCCTTAGTGTCTTTATTAGTGCGTTTTTGGCTATGTTTCTAACCCCCAAAAGGTTAGAAAAAATGTTCTGCTTCAATCGACTAGGTGGTATAATAATCGCTTCTTTACTGGGTACAATCTCACCTCTTTCTAGTTATGCTTTAATTCCCTTTGCTGGAGCTCTAACACTCTTAGGGTTACCTATTGGTGCGGTTTCAGCTTTTGTTCTAAGTACACCATTAATGAACCCTACTATCTTTATCCTCACTTGGCGGGGTCTTGGTTGGAAGATGGCAGTAGCCAGATTTATCTCAACTGTTTTAATTGGTATCATTAGCGGGGTGTTAGCTGATTTTATTTTCGCAAACAAAGTTGTCATAAGAGAAAACACTGCCCTTAAACTCCCAACAAACAAAGCTTTTTGGACCTATGTTTTAGCTATGACCCGTTATATTAGTAAGGCTTTTTTGTGGGCACTTTCTTTAGCTAGTATTATCAAGGTCTTCTTAAAACCCGAGTTAGTTATCGGCTTTTTAGGTGTTGATAAGCCTTGGAGTATTCCTTTAGCTGCTTTATTGGGAGTGCCCTTTTATACTTGTGGTGGTGCTACAATCCCGATAGTTAGTGCAATGATCGATTTGGGTATGAGTCAAAGTGCTGCATTAGCTTTTTTTATCGCTGGGCCAGCAACTAATCTACCTAATATCTCGGCAGTTGCTTGGACCTTTAACTGGTACTATTTAGTGTTTTATCTGGTTATTTCTTTATCTCTTGCTGTGTTTAGTGGCTATTTCTATAGTCTTTTGTTGGTCTTCATGTAAGGAGTGAATTACATGTTAAGCTTGTTGTTGGTGTTTTTAGTCTCTGTTTCTGCTTTAGGCGCTTATGTAGATAAAGAATATTATCCCTTAAATATTATTAAAAACACTTCACCGACTAATTCTGTAGTGGCTATTACAGCTGGTGCAAAACCCCCTGCTTCCTTAAACGATGAAGAGGTCAAAGCTTTAGTTTACGAAGCTTTAAATCTAACCGATTTTAGTAAGTTACTCACAGAAGAAGTAAAAACCATTCTTCTTAAGCCCAATATTGTTGAACCACTAGCTAGTGGTTCAGGTGTGATTACCGACAACAGAGTAGTTAGGTTCGTAGCTACCTTTATCTATGAACAAAGACCAGATATCAGGATTATTATAGGCGAAGGAGCTGGTGGCTGGGTACCTAAAGGTTACGAGTGGGGGGCATTTCCTGGAGCTAAAGCTGAAGATGGTTTTCAAATAGCTGGCTACAGGAATATGGTAACGAGTTTAAGGAAACAATACCCTAATCTACAAATTGAAATAGTCGATCTCAATATTCCTGAAGAAGCTATGGTGGAAGTGAAGCCCTCTTTTCCTCTTTCCGAAGATACTTATTATGTACATCATTTAGTTAGAGACTGTGATCTTTATGTGTCATTGCCAGTACTTAAGATTATTGAAACCTGTCAGGTAACTTTAGGACTTAAAAATAATGTTGGTATCGCCCCAGGAGTCATTTATGGCTGGTCAAAAAACAGAGGCTTTCCTTATACCCAAAAATCCGGTGGACTTAGACACCATTTCCATCTGATCGATAAAGAGATCATCGATCTGGTGCAAGTTAGAGTACCAGATTTCACCTTAATCGATGGTATTATGGGTATGGAACAAGACAAGACCAACTTCAGAAGGGGTATCAAAAAGCAAGCTAACTTAATTATCGCCGGTCAAGACCCTGTTGCCACAGATGCTGCCGCTTGTTTAGTAATGGGGTTAAACCCTCGTGATATAGAACATATAACTCTCGCTTACTACTTAGGCTTAGGTTCGATCTCTCCCACTGTTGTTGGTACGCCTCTAGAGAGTGTAGTTTCTAAATGGATTAAACCCTTAACAAAATATTCTCCCCGTGGTCATTTTGGCCAAGGAGTACGAATTTTTTCGGTAGCTAAAGACATGGAACCCTACTCTGAACCACTTTTGTTTATGGATACTCTTATTAATCCTTGGGCTTTAGGTCCAGCAGAAACATACAGCTTGAAAACAGGTTTTCGTTTGGTAGAAGATCTTGATCTTGAACTCTGGGTCGGTAGTGATACTAATCTTATGGTCTTAATTGATGACCAACCCGTCTACGAACACAAAGGGCGCAGAAAGCATGCTCTTCCTAATGATATAGTGCCTCTAAAGATAACTAGTGGTGAACATTCTCTAGAGGTTCGAATTGGTCCTAAAGGTATGTTTTCACTAAACTTAGCTGAGGTTCTTCCTAATAACATGAAAGATACTGATAAATACTCTGGAACTACTCCTCTCTCCTTAACCTGGAGGTGGGAGGATTGAAAAGAAGCAGTAAAAGTTCCTTCTTTAGACTGAACATTTTGCTGTTTGTTTTCCTCTTAGGTACAAGAGTTACTACAACCGAATTTGCTGGCCTCGTTAGCCTGGATACTTGTATTTGGGGGCCTTTGAATTCTAAAGCTCAAGTACGAGGCGAAACCATTGTTTTAACCGGTGATGTTATTGTCCCAGAAGGCATTACCCTCACTATCTTACCGGGTACAAAAGTAAAATCTCAAACTATTACTAACGAAAATATTACCCCAAATAATCTCTTTGCTGGTTTAGAACTTAATGTCTCTGGCAGTCTTTTAGCTTTAGGAACACCAGAAGAACCTATCTCTTTTAGTGGTTATTCGTCTATAAAAGGTAGTTGGCAAGGGTTGTTCTCTGCCTCAGGTGTTCTAAAACTCAAAAACGTTATTATCGAAGCAGCGAACCAAGGGGTGTTTGTCTCGGGAGGCACTCTCGAGATTACAGACTGTGTAATCCGCCAGAATAAAACTGGTATCACCCTTATGGGTTGGCAAAATAGTAGTATTAATAATTGCCTTATTAGCGATAATATCGATGGCATCGCTTGTGCTTCTACCTCTACCCTTATTAGTAACAACACTATAAGCAATAATGATATTGGTATCCACATTATGTATGGTGAATCTGGGCCTTCAATTATCAATAACCATTTTGAGAACAATCGTTCTTTTCATATTGTAAATTTAGCTACCTGTAATATTATAGCCTACCCTAACTTTTGGGATAGAGCCATAGATAGTCTGGGGTCGATGTTATACGATGGCTATTCGGAACCAGAGGTCGGTTTAATTATCTACTTAGAAGATAATAATTAGAGTATTAAAGAAGGGAGCCTTAAGGCTCCCTTCTTTGCATAACTATAACCTAAATTTATTTTGTTTAACAAGTGTCATCAAAAGTTTACCCTGATACAAATCTTTCTTATGGTAAGCGGCGAATCTGCCAACCATAATAGGAATATTTTAACCAGAACCGCCAGGCCTCTAAAACAGTTGGACACTCTTTTACATAAACCAGGTTTTTTTTCTTAGCTTCATAGGTTATTTTTGGCATACATGATCCTCCTGCTTTTAACACCAAGCACACTAAAACAAAGCTTTCTTCTAGTTACCGTGGCAACTACGCGCCTCCTTAAGTAAAAAAGACGCAGTTTCTACTACGTCAGTAATCTCTATTTATAGTTAGTTGGACTAGACTTTTCTAAACTTTGATCCCAAAAAAGATCTAGTAAATTGTGCCCATAATTTTTGAAGCATCAATTTACCAAATGAATTATATATTGAATAAGCAGCGATGTCAAACAACCTTAACCACTATATAAAGCTAAGCTAGTATTGCAATAGAGGAATTTATGACAATAAGTACAGTTTATTTCTTCTTAAAACGACTTTCTCCTAGTAGCAATTAATTCGCTTCAATAAATCATCCTTACTAAAAACTGCTTAGTCATTTTCCTTAATTAATTATATTTGTAGCAATAAGTTATCAAATCGCAAAGGTATCTTCACTACTTTGTTGAATGGTATTATCAGAATTATGTTGATATTTTTCACTCTAATAGTAGCATAATTTATTTACTTTAACCAAACTTGCTCTACTTGTAGCGTGTTCTCTCATAATATTTCCTTATAGCAAGGAATCAAACCTTAAGGTGGAAGGTGATCTAAATGGTTGAAAATTATGAAAGACTCTTGGAACCGCTAGAAGACGAAAGGCCAGAAACTACAGAAAGTTATTATGCAGATGAAAAGATAAATACCACTGCCAAAAAGAAAAGTTCGCTTCTATATTACAATAATCTAATCGCTTTTATCTTAAAAGCAGTAGCTGTTTTTATTTTTATTACTGGTTTTATTAGTGCTATTATTGCTAGCACTAATGCTGTAAACTTATTTGTTAGTTTTTATACCTTTGTAAAAGGTTTGGTGTTAGCTTTTGTTAAGGCCATACCTTATTTTGGTTTGGGAGAAGCTATCTCTCTCATTCAAACCCTAGTCGATAAGGATAAAGAACTGGGAACTTGAAAACTCTCCTTTAACTAGTTGCACTAGAATGCGAGTTATTAATAAAGCACAGGTAGACAAATTGCCTCCCTGTGCTTTATTGATGCCTTAAAGTCTCCCCCGAAGGTTAGCTTATAGGTTCTTAATATAGCGAGAAAACTCTTTAAGTTTTTTCTGAATTTCCATCGTTGATTCCTTAGCTGCTTGTTTTATAGCTTCTTCAGGATCAGCATTTTGTAAAACAACTTTATTAAAAGCAAAAGCGATATAACGATCAGCTACGGTGCCCCCAACCACAGCAGTTTGCATTCTACAGGTAGCTAAGGCTTCCTTAGCTACAGGAACCTGTTCTTGGGAAAAGGAGCTTTAACCAGGTATTTATTGTTTGAATAAAAGAGTCTTACTTTTAAACGATCATAAACAGAGTTAGCAAATCTTTGGGTAAACTCATCAGAACTCAAATACTGAATTAACTTCCAAGCAGCCTCTTTCTTTTTGGTAGTGCTTACAATAGACCAAACTAATGATTTACCGGTATTGATTCTATTTATCGTGCCATCTTTTTGCTTACTCCCGGGAAATAGAGCCAGATCCCATTTACCCTTAAGTTGGGGTGATGTTTGCTCAAAACCTGGATAATACCAATTTTGGGCTATTTGAATTGGTGTACGACCATCTGCGAAAGTTGTGTAGGTAGGATCTTCGATAGGAAACTTATATTTAATATGCAGATCAGTAAGTTCTTTAAATGCTGCTATACATTCTGGAGAATCTAAGGTAGAAGCTGTACCATCTTCATTATAAATATCAGTGTTTCTTTGGAAGACAAATGGTAATAATTTACCTACCTCAGGGTTAACACCATTATAAGCATAATAAGTATCCATA